>Ga0209164_1000569_pt1 | contig 79310 bp, 60 predicted proteins | sample MTBNYHSulfiMetaG_FD_187458 | JGI IMG/M metagenome (GOLD analysis project Ga0209164, IMG submission 187458) | Enrichment culture microbial communities from rom New York Harbor, USA that are MTBE-degrading - MTBE-NYH (New York Harbor Sulfidogenic)... | ecosystem: Environmental > Aquatic > Marine >... | reverse complement strand
ACGGCAAGCGGCGCCTCAAGGCGCGGGACGTCTACGGCGAGGTGGACCTCGAGGGCGACGCCAGCTTCTATTTCTACGAGGGCGAGGACCTCATCTGCCAGCTGGACCGCGGCGCCGAGATGCAGGAGCCCGAGGCGTACGCCCCCCGCTTCCTCCTGCTGGACCACCTGGGCACCACCCGGGCCGAGCTCCAGTTCGTGGCCGACGGCGCCGGCCGCGAGCCCACCATCACCGCCCAGTACGACTACCTCCCCTACGGCGAGGAGATCGAACCGGCCGTCATCCCCACCGAGCAGGTCAAATTCACCGGCAAGCAGAGAGACACAGAATCCGGTCAGGACTACTTCGGAGCAAGGTTCTATAGGCATGGCCTTCTTCGTTGGTCCAGCCCGGATAGACTTTTTGTGGATGTTCAGCTAGCTAATCCAACCAGCTGGAATTTATATAATTATTGCGATTCGAATCCTATTTTGTTTTTCGATTCAAATGGGAGAGAAAAAACATATTCCCATCGTAAATGGAAACGTTGGGAAGCTGTGAAGGAACAAAATCGAGAACAACAAGATCCCGATAGGTCTCATCTCCATTTTAGATTTAACGGGGAGAGAGTTCAAGGATCATACGATCTATATTATGATAAATGGAACCCGACACATGGATCCGGTAGTTATAAAGGAAAGAAAATTCCTGAAGGATTTCGCAAGTGGGCCATCGATCAGGCGAAATCTGAAAGTCGAATAACACCATTGCCCGCTCATAACCCAACGACTGTTCCTGCGGAAGTCCCCCGTGGCATCCCCGGTCTAGAGATGCAGGATAGTGTTCCAGCACATAGTCACGAATTTCCAGCTGCTGAAAATATCCCCACCGGTGCAGAGCTTATTCCACCGGCATTTACTCCTCCAACTTTGTTTCCAACTCCATCTGTATCTGACAACACAACGACAGTAATTTTTACTGTAATCGCTACATGTATGCTAGTTGATATAGCATTAGGCGGGCCTACTGGAGAAGGTGTTGTTGCTGCATGTTTAATTATACCAAATATAACTGAAAATTCCCCTTCAAGAACAGAGGATCCCCCACAGGAAAATCAACAGAAATAAGTACAACTTAGAAAGGATTTCATACCTATATGACTAGCAGCAGATTTAAAATCATCAAAGAAAATGATGAAGAGTTCCCTTCCAGTTTTAGAGAATATTTACAATATCTTAGTCAAATCAAACAATCAAAAGATCCTGATCTTTGGAGATTTTTTAAGATTTCTTATTTTCATGATAGTCCACTGGTTGATCTAAAATTCAATCCAAAGCAAAGGGTATTGTCATTTGAACTTTCATGTCTAAATATTCGACATAAAAATGATAAGCTATTCGATAAATTCGGTTTTTGCACAATGGAATTTAGATGTATTTTCCGAGAAGTCATCTCGATCCAGATTGATTTTGAAGATGATGAAAATACATGGCCTGACAGAGGATCCGTATCCTATTTTGATTGTTGTGAAATAGAAACATTGGTAGATCCTTTCGAACAAATCGATGAGGATGAGGATGTCAGGCATTCACTCATCATTTTAACTAGTAATCCAAAAACTTATATATCTGTGATTTTTAGAAGTCTTGACGTATGGCCAGTGGAACCAGGCGCATTCTACCAGATGCTGACTAGCGGACAATATGTGATCCCAATGTACCAAGATGATCCAGATTTGAAATGACATTCTATCATATCAAGCGTATCAGTAGTTCTCCCCAGAAATACAGACACCTGTGAAGCGGCGTGATAAATTACGAATGAATCGGCGTATAGTTTTACGATTTAGGGGCGGCGCGGAATTGTATTGGGGCATCAATCACAGAAATATGTCTCAAAATAGTCGCTCAAAAGTGAACCACTTCTTGAACAACAGATCATCCAAGGACAATATGTCTTGATGCTCAATCCGATAACAGCTCAGTATGGGATCATGCTGAATGCTGAAATCGGGAGAGCTCCTGCCCATCATGATGTCAGCTGAAGCGAAAAATTCAATCAGCATCTCCAACAATCCGCATTGAGCTAACATCCATAAAATAAATATTTTGATTGAGCAAAAGGCATGTTGACAGGTGGCGGACGGAGCGGGTATAACGGCGGGCATTGTCCGGTGACAAAAAATCCATATTCGTAAAATGAAGGAGGGATACCCCATGTCAACCCATGCCAAGCTGAAACGCAACCTGGCCACCGTCAAGGAAGTGCTGGCCGCCAATCCGTATCTGACCCACGGCTGGCTGCGCCACCAGCTATTCAACCGTCACGAGAACGGGTTGGACCGCTGTGTCTTTCCCATCGGCCGCAAGCTCCTCATCGACGTGGACCTGTTCCAGGAATGGATGGAACAGGGCTGCGGCAAGGCCGAACCGCCGCGGCGGGATTATCGTTACAGCGTTCGCCGCTAAACCAACATCCCCATGTCGAGAGTACTGTTTTGTCGGGCATCATCATGGCCACATTCAGTAGTGATCCACCCGGTCAGAGATGTGGGATGACCGGACCGATCATGGCCGCAACGCTTCCCAGGGCCAGGATCGAGGATCCGATTCGGCCGTCGCCTTGAGTACAGCGGCCAATGGTTGAAGACGGCGGTGGGGGGAGACGTTCCGGCGAGTCGGGAGCGCTAAACTGCTGCCTGGTAGAGGGCGGCTGGCAATCCATAGTCGATGACCATCATTCGTGAAAGGCAGGAAGGATGACGGAACGGTGTGCGGCGGAGGCGGGCGCGGGTCACGAGCTGCTGGCGCGGCTGCGCCGGGTGCGGCGGCTGCGGCCGGGGCATTACCTGGCCGCCTGCCCGGCCCACGCCGACGAAACACCATCCCTGGCCGTGACCTTCACCGCCGAGCGGATCCTGCTGCACTGCCACGCCGGCTGCGCACCGTCGGCGGTGCTGCAGGCGCTGGGAATGGAGTGGGGGGAGCTGTTCCTAAAAGACAATGGCTCAGGCATCTTGCCTGAGGAGCGGGTAAAGCGTCCCGCGTCCAAAGGCGGAGGGAAAACTGGGCGGCCACCAGATTCATCTGCCCCAACCCATGACCATACAGGGCAAGGAGCTGATGGTGCCAATATTTACAAGCAGGATGCTTGTGCCACGGTAGTTCAAGCTTCCAGCTTGAGGGATTGCCAGCCGCCGGCTTCATCAGCAGAGGGTGACTACGCCGGGCCGGGGGATGCTTGCGCCACTGGATACAAGCAGGATGCTTGTGCTACAGGGCCGTTGACCATCGCGGCGCTGGCAGAGGCCAAGGGATTGCCGCCGGAATTTCTGCGGGAGTGGGACGTGCGGGAGGCGTCCGGCGGGCTCATCATCCCCTATCGGGACGCCCGCGGCCAGATCGTGGCCGAGCGGATCCGCACCCACGTCACGGCCAGGCGGGGCAGCTACTGGCGGCCGGGCGACCGGCCGGCGGCGTACGGCGCCCACCGCCTCGACGGCGCCGCTGAACTGATCCTGGTGGAAGGCGAGACGGACAGCTGGACCCTGGCCCTGCATAGTTTCCCCGTGCTCGGCCTGCCCGGGGCCACCCAGGCCGGGAAGCTCGCGCCGGAATATGTCCGGCCGGCGAACACCATCTACGTGGTGCGGGAGCCGGACCGGGGCGGTCAAACATTCGTGGACGGCGTCCGGCGGCGCCTGGCCGCGCTGGCCTGGCCGGGCCAGCTGCGGATCATCGCCATGGAGACCCTGGGCGCCAAGGATCCCAATGACTTGTTCCAGGCGGATCCCGACGGCTTCGCCGCCCGCTTCCGGCAAGCCATGGCGGAGGCCGTGCCAGTGGAGTGCTTGCCGCGAAGGCACAAAGACACGAAGAAGAATAGCTGTGGGGAAGAAGGAGCCGCCAGGGAAGAGACGTCAACGGGAAACGATAACGGCGGGCCAAATTCAAGCACAGATCAGAAAAATAAGAACACAGATTTAAAGACACAAAGGCAGAAGAGCAAAACCAGAGAAGCAAATGAGCTTTCGGGAGCGGAGCCCAGATCTTCGGTGGCTGGAACTTCGCTGGAGGACTCGACAGCCGTTGACAACGCCACTGGAAAAGGGGCGGACTTCAGTCAACATCGAGACTGCGGACGCCAAGAGGAGCGTGACCGGCGGGAGTACCAGCCCCCCGACGGACCCTACACCGCCGACAGTCGGGGGATCTTCTACCTGCGGCCGCGGGGCGAGGAGGTGGAGGCGGTGCGCCTCACCAATTTCACCGCCCGTATCGTGGCCGACATCCGCCGCGACGACGGCGTGGAGCACAGCCGGGTGTTCCGCATCGAGGCCAGTCTGGCCCACCGGCGCCAGGTGGTGGAGGTGCCGGCCCGCCAGTTCGAGTCCCTGGGCTGGATCCTCGACCTGCTGGGCGCGGCGGCCCTGGTCTATCCCGGCCGGACCCTGCGCGACCACGTCCGCGCCGCCATCCAGGTGCTCTCCCACAACGTAGCCCGGGAAACGGTCTTCGCCCACCACGGCTGGCGCCGCATCGAGGAGTGTTGGGTTTACCTGCACGGCGACGGCGCCATCGGCGCCGGCGGGACGGTGACGGACGTCCAGGTGGCCCTGCCCGAGATGGTGGGCGGCTTCCGGCTGCCCGACCCGCCGCCGGCCAGGCAGTTGCAGGCCGTGGCCGCGGCCAGTCTGGCCCTGCTGGACGCGGCGCCCGATGACGTCAGCGTGCCCGTCTACGCCGCCGTGTGGCGGGCGGTGCTGGGGCCGGCCGACTTCGGCGTCCACCTGGCCGGCAGCACCGGCACGGGCAAGACGGAGCTGGCCGCCCTGGCCCAGCAGCATTTCGGGGCCGGGCTGGACGCCCGCCACCTGCCCGGCGGCTGGTCGTCCACCAGCAACGCCCTGGAGGCCCTGGCCTTCGTCCTCAAGGACGCCCTGTTCGTGGTGGACGACTTCGCCCCTACGGGCGCGGCCACCGACGTGGGCCGCATCCACCGCGAGGCCGAGCGCCTGTTCCGGGCCCAGGGGAACCGGGCGGGGCGCCTGCGCCTCAACCAGGACGCCTCCCTCCAGGCGGCCCGGCCGCCGCGGGGGCTGATCCTCTCCACCGGCGAGGAGATCCCGCGCGGCCACAGCGTCCGCGCCCGCCTGCTCATCGTGGAGCTGGCGCCCGGGCAGCTGGACTGGACCCGCGTCACCCCTGCCCAGACCGCCGCCGCCCGGGGCGAGTTCGCCGCCCTGCTGGCCGGGTTTGTCCAGTGGCTGGCCGGTTGTTACAAGGCGCTCACCCAGTGGCTGCAGGAGGAACGTCCCCGGCGCCGGGCGGCGTGGCGCGACAGTGCCGTCCACAAGCGGACGGTGGCCAACGTGGTGGAGCTGCAGCTGGCCATGGACGTCTTCGGCCGCTTTCTCACGGAGCGGCAGCTCGTGTCTCCGTCTGAGGCCGAACACCTGCAGCAGCGGGTGGGGCAGGCCCTGGAGCGGGTGGCGGTGCGGCAGGCGGTCCAGCAGGCAGCGGCCGATCCGGTGCAGCGCTTCCTGGAGCTGCTCCAGGCCGCCCTGGGCGCCGGCGAGGCCCATATCGTTGACCGGGAGGGCAGGGGAGATGTGGCGCCGCCAAGGCACCAAGGCGCAAAGAAGAGAGTTGTTTTGGGGGAAGAGAAAGATGCGAGGGGCATCCGTGCCGAGGGTCATCGTCCCAACGGCCAAAGCCTGTCTGAAAGAGGATTTGCATATTCGGCTCAAGGAAATGAGCCCATCCCGGAGGATCCGACTTGCCCAGCTGATCATGCCCCCGCCGCGGGGCCCTGCGTCGGCTGGCGTGACGGCGCGGACCTCTACCTGGAACCCCACGCCGCCTACCGCGCCGCCCAGGCCATGGCCGGCGACCGGGGGGAGGCGCTGGGCGTGTCGGTCCGCACCCTCAGCAAGCGCCTCCACGAACGCGGCCTGCTGCAGAGCACCGACGACGCCCGCCAGACCCTCACCGTCCGCCGCACCCTGGCCGGCCGCCCGCGCAACGTCCTGCACTGCCCGGCGCGGCTGCTCTCCATCCTCGAATCATGAGCATTCGGCGATTTGCCTTGATCCAGTCCTTTTTGTCGTTTATAATCGACATAATCACGCAAATATGTCGAACGTAATCGACATATGGAGGACACATGCTCGCTGATTTGATGGCTGATCACCAACGCATGGCGGCCGGGGTCCCCCTGGACTTCACCCGTTTTCTGACCGACGACATCAACTGGAACGCCCGGCTCATCGCCATAGTGGGTCCGCGGGGAACCGGAAAAACCACCCTGGTTCTGCAACATTTCCGGCAGCGCTATGGCGACATTCAAAAATGCCTCTACATTTCCGCCGACCACCCCCTGGTCGCCCACCAGGGCATCTTCGAAACGGTGCGGGAGTATTTCCGCTACTACGGCGAATGCGTCATCATCGACGAAGTGCATAAAGAGCCCGACTGGAGCATGGCCGTGAAGACCCTGTTCGATGCCTATCCGGACAAGAAGTTCATCATCCTGGGGAGTTCCTCCCTGCAATTGCTGCGGACACGGGGCGATCTCTCGCGGCGGATGCTGGTGTATCACCTTCCGCCGCTCTCCTTCCGCGAATTCGTCAACGTTCGACTCCACACCACTCTCGCGCCCATCTCCCTGGCGGAGATCCGCACCGGCCACCTGGGGTATACCCAGCACATTACGACCCTGGCCTCTCCGATCCTGCATCATTTCACCGAGTACCTTCTGTTCGGCGGATTTCCCTTCTTCCTGCATCATGCGCCGGACGAATACGGCCTACTGCTCAGGAACGTCCTGGACAAGGTCGTCTATGAGGATATTCCCAGCGTACAGGCCATTCAGCCGCTCTCCAGCCTGAAGCTGAAACGCCTGATCGCGTACCTGGCCACCAGCAAAATCCCTCTCTTCAATACCGAAACGTTGACCCGCGAACTGGAGGTGTCGCGGGACACCCTGTACGAATATGTGGATCTGCTGGAGCGGGCCAACCTGCTCCAGGTCGTTCGTCCGGCGGGCAAACCGCCGCGGGGCATCAAGCAGGCCAAGTTGCTGTTCAGCAGTCCGAATCTCTATTACGCTGTCGCCCGGGAGTTCTGGCAGGTCACCCCCGATAAAGGGAACCTGCGCGAGTCGTTCCTGGCGGCACAATTACGGGTGCGGTACCCGCTGAGCGTTTCCCCGCAGGTCGATTTTCAGGCCCGGGTTTCGGAGGGGCAGATCCTGGAGATGGAGGTGGGCGGCCCCGGCAAGGGACAGCGGCAGATCAAGGGCTTGCCCAACGCGGTGATTTTCAAGGACGGTATCGAGCATGGCGTCGGCACCACCATCCCCCTGTATCTCGCCGGCTTTGTCTATTAGAGTTCCTGGGAAACAAACCCTTTAGCGACGCACCATGAACAGCCGCGGCGATCCTCCAGGATACAACGGAATGCGACCGCTGAACGGAGGTCCGGACAACGATCACGCGGCAGAATGGTTCGCCAATATCCATTCCGGCGAAGGGACATCATCGGTTCCGGCAAGAAACTTCCTCTTTCAGCAAGTATCTTACATATTTTTTTCAATTTCTGGCCAGAGATTCTTTGTCGGCCGAGCTTGTATCAGAACGGGTGCGGGCCTGGGAAACAGTATCTTCAGTCGATGGACTGGCTGTCCACACCCACTGGTGCCGGTCCACACCCGAATCCATTCCCATCGCAATCTGCTGTGACCGGATAGAGGCGTAATTCACCTGATCCCCGGTAGAACACCCGTCACACATCTCATTGTCAGGCCAAACCCTTCAGGGTGGATTATGTATTGCCAGCAGCCAGAAACCCCGGTAAAATAGGTTTTCAACCTGGATGGACCATGTCTGGTCGGGGAGACCGTTGCATAAGAGATCCACTGTTTCTCTCCTGACATCGATCCGCGGCAACCGCGGACGGGGCTGGTACGTGCGGCAGATCAGGCCGGAGCGTCACCGACTGCAGATGTAGCCGGACTCTTCGGTTCAGACCGGGCCACACATGAGCAAACAAGAGGATGATGGGACCGTTTGAATATGTATGGGGTGTTTTCACCGCAGCGACTGGATTGTGCCGTCATGGCCTGCCGTCATAGGTCGGTTATTGACGACTGACGCTAATCTCAACAGGGGGCTACGTTCATGTTTTCAGGGAATAATACGGGATACCTGGCGGCGGCTGTCATGATGTATTGGCTGATGCTGGCGGGCGCCGGCCACGCCGGCGTCAACCACTGGACGCCCCTCGAACCGGACGGGGGGGAGATAAAAGCTTTACTGGTGCTGCCCGATCCGCCGGGGACCGTGTTCGCCGGAACCCTCGGCGGATTGTTCCGCAGCCTTGACGGCGGCCAAACCTGGACCAGGTGCGGCCATCCGAATTTTATAGCTGTTTACGGGCTCACGGCCGTTCACCAGGAAGTCACCACCATCTTCGCCGCCGACCCCTCAAGTGGTGTTTATAAAAGTACGGATGGCGGAGAATCATGGACCTTCGCCGGCCTAAACGGTAATGTCATCCTGTTCGATTTGAAAAGCGTAGACACCAATCCGCCGGTTCTCTACGCCGCCACGTTTGAGGGTCTATTTCACAGTGAGGATTTGGGCGAGAATTGGGCCAAGTTCGACAATGCTTCTCCCTACCCTATATTTGTGAGGTATCTGGCAGTGGATCATTCTCATCCTGACCTCATCTACGCAGGCAGCACCCAATCATGTCTGCGGTCCGACAACGGGGGAGAATCCTGGCAATACATTTACACACACACACCAACTTCGGAAACGGTCACCGCTCTGGCGGCTCATCCCTATAATGGCCAGACGGTCTATCTCGGCACCGAGTACGGTTTTTATGTCAGCCATGACCGGGGCGACACCTGGACACCCGCCCACGCCGGATTACCGTTTTCAGAGATTCAGCAAATCGCGGTCACACCTGAAACACCCGGGACGGTCTACTGCAGCACGTGGGCCGGCGGGATCTGCCGTTCCCGGGATGAGGGCCAGCACTGGACCTTCCTGGCCCAAGATCAGCTCCCAACGGATGTACTGGAGATCGCGTTCGATCCCGATAATCCGTCCATCGTTTATGCGGGCACAGAGCGCGGGGTGAGTGTCAGTCCTGATAGCGGTCAGACGTGGTCCGAATCCCGGCTGGGCCTGCGCGGCCTCGAGGGCAAGGACGTTCTCAGCGTCAACCATGACGGGCAGGAACTCCTGTACCTGGCCGCCGGCGGCGGCAACCTCTTCCGGGGACATCCCGACATCGGCTGGGAGCTGTTGTCCAATGAGTTCCGCTTCTCCGCCCTGAATGATCTGGCCGTCTGCCCGCTGCAGCCGGACTGGTTGATGGCGGGGACTGCGGCGCGCTATAGTTTCATGATGCAAAGTGACGATGGTGGAGCGAGTTGGACCGGTGCCAATGCGGGGATGCCCTGGGAAGATATTCATCAGATATCTTTCGTTCCGGATAATGAAAACACCCTTTATGCCGTCTCTGCGGAGAAAATATTCAGAACGGACAACCAGGGCGCGGATTGGAAGGAATTTGATGTAGGTTTTCAGAATTTATATTGGCACTCGATGGCCATGGATCCCTGGGATCCGTGTCATCTGTTTTTTATCAATGGCTATGGTGAAATCGTCGAAAGTTTCGATGCCGGCGTGACTTTGCACTGGCGACAGGATCCAAACATAAGAGGCGGAATTTTCATTTTTCATTTCGACCCGTTTGATCCACAACTGATATTTCTCAAAGAGACATATTGTGGCGATTATTTATGCGCGGTTTATAAGAGTACCGATGGTGGAGCAACCTGGGAAAAGATGACATGGACCGCCTATCGCATGGTCATGGATCCCCATCACGAGGGCGTGTATTACATCGGTCAGGCGGAAACCGAGCATAGATTTTTGCGCAGTGATGATCATGGCCAGACCTGGCAGACCGTTTTCGGTGATCTGGTGGGGCTGGCCGGGCTGGGGGAACTGTACATCGATCCACATCAGGCGGATACGTTCTACTGTGTCCATAACAAGCTGTATACATCTGTCGATGGCGGGGCCAGCTGGTCCACTGTGAGCGCACTCAACAACAAGGGGGTGAACAAGCTGGTCTTCGATCCGGTCCGGCCGGGGATCCTCTATGCCCTGACCAGCTCCGGCACGTTCAAAACGACCGACCACGGGGCGCACTGGACCCTTCTGTCCGATTTCCCCATCGCTGAACTCAACGGTCTGGCTGCCAATCAGTCGGATGGGAATATTCTCTATGCCGCCAGCTATGGGGGCGGCATTCATCGTAGTACAAACCTGGGTGACAGCTGGCAGGTAGTGAACAACAATCTGGGGGATCACTGGGCGAAGGATATCGTGCTGGATCCCACAAATCCGAGCACACTGGGTGCCGCGACACTTTTCAAGTCGGCCATCAGTTATGATCGAGGTGAGAGTTGGCTTAAAGGCCGGTCGGGGTATGTGCGTTCGGTGGCCATTTCACCCGGAGAACCGAAATATTTTGTCTCCGGCACGTCCGAGTCCATCTATCGCCGACCACTCTACGATCCCGACGCCAGCTGGACAAATCTGTATTGGGATGCGTATCCTCCGGGTATCGGGACCGACTTCGTCTGCTTCTCCGGCTCGGGTTATCTCTTTTCCCAGATGGACTATGGATTGGGTCTCTACCGCTGGACCAACGACGCTGTCGAATGGGAGCGGGCTGATTTTGGGATAGAGGATCCATTTCCCAAATGTCTGGAAAGTAATCCATACGACCCCGATGTCCTGTATTATGGAGGATCCCAAAGTGTGTATATTACGGAAAACAACGGTCAATGGTGGCGCTCCATCTCCTTTGGACTCCAGAACAGAGCCGTCTATGATTTGGTGGTCTCGGCAGTGCAACCGGATCTGATCTACGCGGCCACCAGCAGTGGATTCCTTGAACTGCAGCTGGGCAACGGCGACCTGAACCTGGATGACGTTACCGACAGCCTCGACCTGCGGCTGCTGGCCGGCTATTTCGCCGGGAACGGACCTTTGCCCGTGACCGACAATCATGCCGACCACAGCGTGGACGGCCGCCTCGACGCCACCGACCTGGTCTGGCAGATGCGCAAGACCAGATCTGCATCGGCAAGGTGAGGCCAGCGCCCTTTGTCAAACAACAGCGGGTGTTGTGCCCCGGTCACCTCGGCACACCTGGCCAAGACGTTAATCGTTTGCATAATTCGGGAGATTTTGGTTAGATCAGGGCAGCCGCCATCAACAGACGGCACAAATTGAGGGGGCATCCATGGCGAAAGACTTTTCACCCAGGCGATTCATCTCCGTCAGCCTGGGAATAACCTTGTTTTGCATGTCGCACGGGATATTGCACGCCGGCGTCAACCGCTGGACCTGCCTCGGCCCGACCGGCGGCGAGGTCAGTGTCATCAAATTCCACCCCGCCCGGCCGGCGGAAGTGTGGGCCGGCACCGGGACCTATCTCTACCGGGCGACTCTCCCCCGCCTGGACTGGCAGCGGCTGGGCCCCGACAGCATGAACGATATCCGCTACATTGAATTCGACCCGGCCGATCCCCGATCGGTCTTCGTCGCCACCGACGACAATGGCATCTTCCGGACGGAGGACGGCGGGAAAACCTGGCAGCAGCTGAACCAGCAGTTCCAGATCCTGACCAAGTTCACCAGCGCCTGGCGCCAGGGGAGGATGCAGCTTTACGCCACCTCCTATTCCACCGGGCTGGTGACCAGCACGGACCGGGGCGAGAGCTGGATCACTCTTAACACTATCGTTAACTACGATGTGGATGTTTGTCGTTCCTGCCCGGATTTCATCATTGGCGGCATGAACAGTGCACGGGTCTGGATTTCCCGGGATGGTGGCATCACCGAAGAAATCATCTATATCCCCTGGGATTATCTGGTCATACATATGGCTAAAGTGCGGGTAAATCCCCAGAATCCGGATATCCTGCATGTGTATGTAGATGACCACCACCGGGATGAGTGGACTTTACTTATCAGCGAAGATGGCGGCCGCACCTGGCAATCGGCCATGGCGGGCCTGCCTTATTCATACATTTCCGATCTGCAGTATCATCCCCATGACGCAGGACGGATGGTGGCCCTGGGCTGGCCGGGTTACTTCGCCTCCTCCACGGACACCGGCCGCACCTGGCAATCGGTGGCGGACGAAAGCCTGCAACCCTACGGGCTCAGCCTGGCCGTCCATCCCGACAATCCGGGTCTCATCCTGGCCGGCACCGGCAACGGCATCGCCGTGAGCATGAATGACGGGTTGTCCTGGCGGGAAACATCCGCCGGGCCGGGCTATACCCTGTTCAATGATCTGCATTTTGAGGCCGCCTCGGGCGTGCTGTATGCCGGTACCGAGGGCGGGCGCATCTACCGCCGGTATGAAGGGAATTGGGATGTTATCAATCCCCGCCTGCGCCGGGCCGCCGTGCGCGAGCTGGTGATCAGCCCTGTCCATCCGCAGCGCCTGTATGCCTGCACCGCCGAGGACCTGGTCCTGCGCAGCGACGACGGCGGCGGAACCTGGCAGGGAGTCAGCGCCGGATTTCCGAATGCCATGCTATTTGATCTCGAAATATCAGCGACCGATCCCGACATCCTTTATGCCGCTACGGAGGACGGACTTTACCGCACCACTGATGCCGGCCGAACATGGCAATCAATAGAAATTGAATGGTCTTTTCACCCCGGTGTTTCCGGAATACACCTGCATGCATCCGATCCGGAATTTATCATAGCCAACTGCGGTTGGGAATACGCCGTCAGCACCGATGATGGGCAGACCTGGAACGTCGAGTATACCCCGGGTATCAACATCCTCCAAATAGAGCTGGATCCACAAACTTTCGACATCATATATCTCGTTGATTCATACTCTTTCTACGCCAGCCATGACGGCGGCCAAAACTGGAACGTGTGTTTCCATGATTCGGAGCAGGATCCGTTCGCTTTCTTCCTGAATCCACATGACCATGAAGAACTGTATCTACTCACGCGGACCGATCTGTTCCGCAGCCCGGATGGCGGCGCCACCTGGGCCAATGTCTTCACCGATTTTGTCCACCAACGGTCTGTCTATTCCGTGGCGGTCTCCCCGTACCATGGCAACCGCATCTATCTCTGCACCTCGGACGGCGTGTTCGCCACGGACAACGACGGCGGGAGCTGGACACCGGTTTATGTATCGCCCAATCTGCCTGCATCCCTGGTCTTCCATCCCGGATCGGCGGACATCATCTTCGCCGAGACTCTTGGCGGCGTGCTGCGCAGCGACGATGGGGGTGGGACCTGGCAGGTCAGATCGCAAGGCTTTCCCCAGGCCGGTATTCTCTCACTGGCCGTCGATCCGGCCGATCCCGCCGTGATCTACGCCGGCACAAACGGGGGCATGCCTTACCGGACCACCGATGGCGGGCTCAACTGGGAGGGGGTCAATCATGTTGAATATTACAACTATCCGAATAATTGCATCCCTTATGGTGTCAGTAACTGGACCTTCGACATCAGGTTCGACCTGCGGACGGGGCAACGGCTCCTGGCCGCCGGTGATAACGGAGTATATGAATTCATTGATGATCCGCCCCTATGGCGCCCCATCGGAGGCTACTGTTATGCGTATGAGCTGGCATTGCCGACGGACCATCCCGACTGGATTTACGCCCGAGGCTATTGGAACGTGATGCAGTTTAACGGCGATTTCGGACCCTACTCCCTGACGACGAGTTCGTCTTCCAGGACCTTTCCTTCCGCCTTCGCGGTCGCGCCGGACAGTGCTTTGTACGCCGCGGTCGGTAGTGGATATTGGGGGAATGGGATTTCAGAGTGGAAAGATTTTCAGGAAGGCTGGGTTCCGCGGAATTCGGGGATGGAGGAGGCCTGGATCCAGCGGATGGCCATTCATCCCCTCGATGGCCGGCTCATGGCGGCCGGCGGATACGATGACATTTACCTGACCCGGGACGGGGCACAGTGGTGGCGGATGATCAGCTACGGCCTGCCCCGGGGTAATCCCGTCGATCTGCTGTGGCATCCTGAAAAGCCGGGCACCTTGCTCATGGCCCATTCGGGCGGCGGGCTGTGGGAGCTGATCCTGGGCACGGGCGACATCAACGCCGACGGCCGGGTGGACAGCCTGGACCTGCTGCTGCTGGCCCAGCACCTGTCGGGAACGCTCCCTGAGCTGCCCGGCCCGCCCAACGAAGCCGACCTGACCGTCGACGGCCGCCTCGACGCCGTCGACCTGGCCGACCTGAACCACCGCCTGGTCGAAGGGGAATGATCGCCCAGGTACCATAGGCTGCCCATCCATCCGCGGCTGATTGATCGACATGGCGAGTAACGGCCGCGCAACAGCCGCGCCGTTCTTCCACCGAGCCTGAGGGAAAACAGAACTATCGGCCGTGGCGATCCGCCCCCGCCCGATGGTCCACCTCAAGTGGCCCTTCGTTCCAGGCATCGACGTTCCTCGTTCCGGTTCGTTCACTTCAGGATGCCTTTACGACCAGTGAACTTTTTCGTACATTCTCAGCTCCAAATAGAAGAGATCCACAACTGCAAAACGTTCGACGGTGAAATACGGTCCAACAGGGGATTACCATGAAGCGGCTTCTACTCGGCCTGATGTTCGTTTGGCTGGCGGCGGCCTTGGCCATGGGCGCTGTTCCGCCGGCAGAACGGGCGGCCCTTGTGGCCCTGTACGAGGCCACCAACGGCCCGGACTGGATCCACCAGGACGGCTGGCTGGGCCCGCCGGGCACCGAATGCGACTGGCACGGTGTTACCTGCGATAAATCCCAGACCCATGTAACCATCATTCGGCTGACCAGCAACCAGTTGCGGGGCCCGCTGCCCGATGAGATCGGGCAGCTGACCTTCCTGGAAACCCTCGACCTGCAGATCAATGAACTTGCCGGGACCCTTCCCCGTAACATGGCCAACCTCACCCGTCTGAAAACGTTAGCCCTGTCCTCCAATCATCTGGCCGGGCCTCTGCCGGCCGGCCTGGGGGCGCTGCCCAACCTGGAAAATCTCTTGCTGGCCCGCAATGAGCTGACCGGTCCCTGGCCGGCGGGCGATCCCCCGCCCCATCTGAGGGTCCTGGACCTGACGGACAATCCCCTGGGTATTACTATTCCCAAACAGATCAAGGACTTTTCCCAAATGACCCATCTGATTCTGCCTAATTGCCGGCTCAGCGGCGCCATACCCGCTGAACTCGGTCTAATCCCCAACCTTGCGGTGCTGGATCTCTCTCGAAACCAGTTGACAGGGTCCATCCCCTCCGAACTGGGTCTGGCCGTCAAATTGTCCACACTCGATCTCAGCTACAACCGCCTGACGGGCAGTATACCCATGGAGCTGGGCAACCTCCGGTTGCTGTGGAGATTGTCCCTCAACAACAATGCACTGACCGGCAAGATACCCACTGAACTCGGGCAGTTGACCGAGATGATGGCGCTGCAGCTCGGCCGCAACCGTCTGCATGGATCCATCCCGGTCGAACTGGTCCATTGCCGTAAACTGAGCGGTATCGATCTGACAGACAACAATCTGTCCGGAATATTTCCCGCGGCGCTCAACGAGCTCCCCCAACTGTTCTGGGTGCATGTGGAGGGCAACCGCGTCGAAGGCGTCCCCAGCCATCCCCCGGCCCTCCTCCCGGACACGCTGTATCTTGACAAAATTGAGCCACGCTGCCAGGAGGCCGAGCGCCTGGCCCAACAGGGCCGGTGGGCGGAGAGCGAGCCGCTCATCCAGCAACTCATGACCGAGCACCCCGACAGTCCCCGGGTGTATCATGCCCTGGGGATAATCCAGTACTACCAGCGTGACCGGGATGCGGCCGTCGCTGCCTGGGAGCGGGCCATCGACCAGGATCCGGCCTACTGGCCAAGTTACCAGGCCCTCATGCGGCTCCTTCTCCAGACGGGGGATGTGGACGGCGCCGAAGCCCTCGGCCGGCAGCACGCCCGGGTTGATCCCAACCGTCTGGAACTGAAAGAAATGCTTTTCCGCTGGTTCATGCGCCAGGGTGAGATGGACAAGGCCCGGGAATATTTCGACGCCATGTGGGCCATCGATCCCACCTATGCCTATTCCATTTGGAAAATAGTCATGGACCAGGTCGAGCCGCCGCATCCAGAGGAATGGCCGGCACCCTGAAATGTACACCAGGTGCAGCCAGGGAGAACAGGTCCATCCGCTGATTGCCGCCGCCGGGGTTACGATTCGACCGCTTGGCCGCCGGGATTTGAATCCCTTCATATCCTGATCGTACTTCGGCACTTGCCTCCAGCCATATACCCCGGCCTGATGTTTGAGTCGACTGGCGGAATGTCTGTTGCAATTCCTTGGTATATTTGAAGAAATATCTAGAAAACGACACCTCAGGATCCTGTGTCACAGAAAAAACACAACCTGCGGCCGGCCGCGGAACCGGGCCGCCCGGGACATCTTCCGGTCTTTGGGAATACAGCCTCTCCCTGATTGTTGGTCGAAGTCACCCGATGGTGGATGACAGGACATCGAGTACACGCGGGGTCGGGCACCGTCGGTCGGGGCGTTTGTCCAGCATCGCCAGGATCAGCTGGCTGAGCACCTTGGGCACCTGGGACTTCAACAGGCGGGGCGGGACGGGGCGGCTGTGAAGGATATGTTCCATCACCATGGCGCGGGAGTCGCCGGGGAAGGGCTTGCGGCCGGTGACCATCTCGTAGAAGACCACGCCCAGGCTGAAGACGTCGGATGCCGGCTCGGCCCGCTGGAACTGCAGCCGCTCCGGGGCGCAGTAGCTGAGGGTGCCGGGCAAGTAGCCGGGCAGGGTGATGGTGTCCCGGGCCAGGGAGCGGGCCAGTCCGAAGTCCACCAGCGTGGCGTGGGGCATGCCGCCGTTGGGCCCGAGGATGATGTTGTCGGGCTTGATGTCGCGGTGCAGCACCTCGCGGCGATGGATGGCCGCCACGGCCTCGGCCAGCTGGCGCATGACGGTGAGGCAGTGCTCCAGGTGGACATTGAGGCGGAAGGGGATGTAGCGGGTCAGGGGCTTGCCCTTGAGGTACTCCATGGCCAGAAAGAAGTGGGACTCGGTCTCCCCGGCATCCAGCACCTTGACGATATGCGGATGGACCAGGCGGCGCAGGGCGCGTGCCTGGCGGTAAAACCGTTTCTGATTGAACGGGCAAAGTTTGGCGCGGGGCACGGCCTTGAGGGCGACGTGGTTGCCGAAGTCGTCCAGGGCCTGGTAGACGGTGCCCTGGCTGCCGCCGCGCAGGGGCGAGATGATGGTGTAGCGTCCGATTTTCTCCATGTTGAATTCAGCCACGAAGGCGCCAAGACACAAATTGTCTTTGGGCTTCGTAAACCGAACGTTCCTCCCCCCAGTGAAGGTTTATGATTTGGTCAGAACGAAGCGCTTGAGGCCCTGCTTGAGCCGGGGGACGTTGAAATTGATCACGTACCCCAGGCGCTTGCCCGTCATTTTCAAATGGCTCAGGATCTGGGCTTCCCAGACCTGATTCATGCCGTCCACGGCTTTCAGTTCGCAGATGACCCGGTCGTCCATCAGGACGTCCAGGCGCAGGCCCTCGTCGAAGCGGAGTCCGTCGTAGAGGATAGGGATATCCACCTGGCGCTGGATGGCGAGGCCGCGCTTCTTCAATTCATGGCACAGACAGACCTCATACACCTTTTCCAACAGGCCCGGGCCCAGGTTCTTGTGAACAGTGAAGGCGGCGTCGACCACCTGGCGGCCGACCTCTTCCGCCCTCTCCGTCAACGGCTCATAGCCCATACATTCTCCTTTATCTTTGCCGCGAAGGAACAAAGACATGAAGATTTATTGCCGCCAAGGCACGAAGGCGCGAAGTTATTTTTGGTTTGGACAACCCCTGTTCAGCAGCGGCATCGAGTGCCTGAGCAGCATCTTCTTTGCCTTCATTTCTCTTTTCTTGTTCTTTTCTGAACCTTATATTCTTCTTGGCGCCTTGGCGTCTTCGTGGCGAAAAGTCCTGGTGTCTTTGCGGCAAAAACTCTTTCACATATCCCCAAACAGGGCGCCCACCTCCCGGTAGAGCTTGAAGAGCTGACGGTTGGCCTCGGCGGTGTTGTCCTGCTTGAGAGCCTCGGCCGCCTCGATCTTCTCGATGAGCTCCTTGTAGCGCAGGCGTTTTTCCACGGAGAGTTTGTCCACCATCATAATGAGGCCCGTCTCGTCGATGATGCGCTCCTCGCCCACCAGGTAGGCCAGCCGCACGTTGAGGGCGCGGCAGATGCGCTCGGCCAGCTCCAGGGTCACCCGCTTCTTGCCGCGTTCGATGAGGCCGATGTCGAGGCGGCTCACGCCGACGCGCTGAGCCAGCTCGTCCTGGGTCCAGCGGCGCAGCCGGCGGAGCTGTTTCAGGTTGACGCAGAAGTTGTCCCGAAACGACTCGTCATGCTGCAGCAGAAAATCCAGCTCCGGCACCGATGCACCTCCTCCTCCGGGGATGAGGCATCATACCGCATCGGCCCAATGACCGCAAATCAAATTAACCAGGATGCAAAGAGCGACGATTTTCGCCAAAATAAGTCTTGATTTACCATTTAAAAGATGTATTATAGCACCCAATAGACGGAAATCAAGAGAAAAAATGAAAAACAAGATAAAAATATCACACATCATCACGCCGGGCCAAACCACAGCCTTGTGCATGACAATTCATGAGACGCGGGAACATACCATGACGGGATATCGACCGGGACAGACTGTATTCATTGATACTAATCACAACGTACCTGTCCCTTGTCATAAATACGTCGTTGAAGGGCCACAGGTTGGGTCACGCCAATTCGGCGGGATTCGGTCAAGAAGATGGAAAATTCAATCACCGAGCCGAAAAAATGATGCAAATTTCACTCATATGAACCGGGAGGGGTTATGAACATGGGAACGTTGGGCCGGACGGCCCTGGTGACGGCCATGGGTGTGCTGGGCAGTCCGCTGGCCTGGGCCGCCGGGAGCGGCATGCCGCTTCTCAAGAAGGGGCTGCTGGCCTTCTACGTGGTGGCCGGCGTGGCGGCGGTGGCCGTGGTCATCTATTGCCTGAAGCGCCGCCGCGATAACCGCTGAGGCGAAAGGAGACGACCATGCGCCGCAAACTGATGAGCCTGCTGTGGGGATACGTGTTGTCGGGTGTGCTCCTGGCCCAGTCGGTGTCGGGCGCCATCGAGGATGCCATCGACGACGTGACGGAGATCGCCGCCGCCGTTGGGGCCGTGGTGATGGGCATCGTCGGTGTGGTGGGCATGGGCCGGGCGGCCTACAAGTTCGCCCACGGCGACACGGACGCCGTCACCTCCCTGGTCATGGGCATCGTGGCCCTCTTCATCGGCGCCCTCTGCGCGACGTTTATTTAATGCCTCGAAGACACGAAGACCTCCAGCCACGAAGGCGCCAAGGCACGAAGAAGATTTTTTAAGGTTTAAGAAAGAATAAGAAGAATGAGGAAATGGATGGGAAGAAGGATTACGGAAGATAAGGCGGAAAAGTCAAGAAAAACAAAGATCCCAAAACTTAAAGAACTTCATGCCTTCGTGTCTTGGCGGCCAAAAACCGATGAATATTAAACCCATCCAACGCAATATCCAGCACCAACCCAAGATCTGGGGGATCACCTACCTCAAGCTGTTCGCATCCCTCTTCCTCATGCTCTTCTGCATCCTCGGCTGGCACTTCCTGGTGGCGCGGGGTCTGGTGGCCCTGCTGTTCGGTGTGGGCGTCGGGGGGCTGAGCCTTGGCGTCGCCTACCTGCTGGACCGGCGCGATCCGGTGGAGCGCCCCCACGCCGCCCGCTATATCCGCCGGCAGCTGACGGCCTACGTCACATCCAACCAGACGGTCCGTCTGAAGGGAGACGCGTGATGGCCCGCCGCTACCGCGACCTGTGGCGCGACCTGCAGCGCCGCGAGCAGACGCTGGACAACCTGCTTCTCTACATCGACTTCTACCCCAACGACCACGGCCTGCCGGCCATCCTCATGAAGGACGGCGCCCTGGTGGTCCTTTTCGCCCTGGCCGGGCTGGATTACGAGGGCTTCGCCGAGGACGAGCGCGAGCAGTTCAGCTACTACGTGCGCAGCGCCCTGGAGCAACTGCCCGACGACGGCCAGGGCTTCATGCTCGGCAACCTGCTGGTGCGCGGCCCGGCCGAGCTGCCGCCCCTGGCCGCGGCCGCCGATGCCAACGCCGTGGTCCGCTTCGTCCAGGACCGGAAACAGGAGTTCTGGCAGGCCATGGCCGACCGCTCCTTCCAGAACCGGGTGGTGTGCAGCCTGCGCTATTTCGAGCCGGGTCCCGTCCAGCCCTCGTGGGACACCCTCATCGCCGACCGCAAGCGCTTCGAGTTCATCCGCGCCAAGCTGGATGACCGCCTGGCCAAGCTCCACCAGGGCTTCCTCACATTGCAGGCCGCCCTGGAGCGCTTCGGCTGCCGGCCGCTGGACCGTGCCGCGACCTTTCGGCAGCTCTACCGCCTGGTCAACCTGGCGCCGCCGCCCGCGTATCGCCCCGACCTGAGCCTCAACGCCCAGCTGGGCCACAGCGCCATTTGCTTCCGGCCGGAAAGCGTCATCGTCAACGAAACCACCCACGTGGCCCTGGTGGGTGTCAAGTACCCGCCGCCGGGGACGGTGGCCCTCTACCTGCGCCGCTTCTACGAGCTGGGCTTCCCGCTGCTGCTCAAGCAGACCTTCGGCTTCGCCGCCCGGGATCCCCTGTGGAAGCGCCTCGGCTTCAACCAGAACATCGCCCGCTCCCTGGCCGCCGTGGACAAGACCTGCGCCCTCTACGTGGACGAGGTGGCCGAGTTCCAGCGCCGGGTGGAGGCCGACAAGGAGCTGCCCCTTCACTGGACCGGCCAGGTGGCCGTCTATGCCGACAGCGCCGCCCAGCTCACCGAGCGGACCCTCCAGGTGCAGACCCTCCTCAAGGAGATCGGCGCCGCCGGCCTCACCGAGCGCCATAACCTGCGCAACGGCTTCTTCGCCCTGCTGCCCGGCCACGAGCGCCTCTACCTGCGGCGGAGCCTGCTCACCACCGCCAACGCCGGCGACCTGCTCTCGGCCTACACCCTCTACGGCGGCGATCCCGAGCCGGTGGAGTACTTCCAGGACCGCCTCAACGGCGTCTTCGCCTACGATCCGTTCACGCCGCGGGAGAAGGCCCACCACCTGTGCATCACCGGGCCCACGGGCAGCGGCAAGTCGTTCGCCGTCAACAAGCTGCTGTTGTCGTCCCTGGTCCACAACCCGTACATCTACGTCATCGACCTCAAGCAGTCCTTCGTGGAGTTCTTCGAGTTCCTGCGCGAGGAGATGCCCGAGCAGACGGCGCTGATGACCGTCAGCCGGCGCCGCACCGATTTCCGCTTCAACCCCTTCCTGCTGGCGGACCTGGCCGCCCCCGTCCCCGAGCCGCAGCTTCACTTCTGCCTGGGCCTCGTCAAGCTCATGCTGGGCGAGGCCCTCCACCCGGGCGAGGAGTGGGACCTGCTGGCCGCCCTGAAGCTCTTCTTCGAAAAATACCGGGTGCTGCTGCGCAACCAAAGGGACGGCGCGCCCATCCCGCCCCTGACGCTGCTGGCCAACACGGTGGAGCGCCACGTGGACCGGCGCGACCTGGCCAAGGCCCTGCGCATCTGGACGGTGGGCCGCAAGGGCGAGATCTTCAACGCCGGCACCGACCGCCTGCAGCTGGCCCGCTACTGCTACTTCGATCTGGCCGACCTGGAGAACGAGCCGGAGCTCCTGGCGGTGCTCGTCACCTGCATCTTCGCCAAGATCCAGGCCGACATCACCGACCCGGCCAAGCAGAAGATCCGCAAGTACCTGTTCTGCGACGAGGCCCACCTCTACCTGCACCAGTCGCCCGAGATGGCCGCCTGGCTGGAGCAGCTTTTCCGCACCGGCCGCCACCACCACCTGCTGGTGGGCGTGGTGACCCAGTCCATCCGCGACCTCCTGCGCGACGACGCGCCGTGGGTGCAGGGCGTGCTGGAGAACATCCGCCAGGCCTTTTTCTTCAACGGCCAGAAGGGGATCGAGTCGGCCTTCGCCACCTTCGGCATGACGGACTTTCACATCGAGCAATACTACCAGCTGAAGCCCGAGGCCCACGAACTGCTCTACTGGTCGGCCGGCGGCCTGCGGCGCATCCTGCGACCGGTGACGGATCCCCACACCTACTGGCTGGCCACCACCGACGCCCGCGAGCGCGCCCTGCGCCGCGAGGTCAAGGCCCGCTGTGGCGGCGACGTCCGCCGGGCCGCGGACGCCTGCGTGGAGGCCACCCGCGGCGCGCGCAGCCGCAGCGAGCGCGTCCGCGCCCTGGAAGCGTGGCTGGCCCAAACCAATCCCGAAACCCAACCCCTGGAACCCATCGTCAACGTGGAGGCGTTATGAAAAAGATCGGCGCGTTCGTGGTGCTGGCCGCCCTGCTGAGCGGCACGGCCTATCCCTTCATCTTCAAGGACCTGCTGGCCTACGCCCAGCGCAAGGCCCAGATCCTGCAGCACATGGGCAAGTGGCACGACCAGCTGGGCAAGATGGACGAAAGCCTGCGCCGCTTCCAGGAGTACCAGCGGGAGTTCGACCGCTACTACGGCACCTTCAACCGCATCTACCGCCGCATCAGCCGTCTCTCGTGGCACAACTACCTGACCACAGCCCAGGGCGTCTACCGCGACGCCATGATCTTCACCGAGCTGCCGCGGACGCTGGAGGATTTCGATTTTCTCCAGGCTACAGACTACCTGACCCAGAACCCCCTCTACCAGGAGAACGAGGACTACCGGGCCTACATCGACGGCCTGCTGGAGCGCCACCAGCAGCTGGTGGCCGACCTGGTGATCCTGGAGGAGCAGCTGAACTCCCTGCGCGCCATGCAGCAGGAGCGCCTGACCCGCTTCGGCGACTACGAGCAGATCAACGAGGCCCTGTCGTCGGGCGCCACCGGCGAGGCCTCCGTCACCGAGCAGATGGGCCTGCAGAACCAGCTCATCCTGGAACAGCTGCGCCAGCAGCACGAACTGGCGGCCATGCTGCGGCTGATGCTCGAGAAACAGCTGACCGCCGAGCGGGAGCGGGTGGACGAGATGCTGCGCCTGGGCAACCTCAACCGGAACCGCCGCGCCAACGGCGACGAGATCCTGCGCCGCTTCGGCGCCGGCGGCGAGTGAGCCATGGACGACCTCACCCTGCCCACCCTGCTCCAGATCATCTGGGAGGCCCTCCACGGCTCCGACGTCTTCGACGCCTTCCAGGTCATGGGCCTCACCTTCTTCAACGTCATGTGCGTCTGGGCCTTCGCCATGGAGGCCATCCAAATGGCCGAGGGGAAGGGCATGAACCTGACGAAACTGCTGCTCCGCTTCGCCGTCATCAACGGCGTGCTGCTGGCCTGGCCCACCATGGCCGACCATATCTATACCGGGGCGGTGGCCATGTCCGGCATGGTCATCCCCGACCTGAACGTGCTGTATCATCACTTGATAGAGGGGATGAGCCAGATGCAGGCCGCCGACGAGGCCGCCCAGGCGGGGTTGGGGACGCTGGCCTCCCTGGCCTCCATCATCGCCGCCATCCCCAATCTCATCATCACCCAGCAGCTGACCATGATCTCCATGCTGGCCATCTGTGTCTGCTGCCTCGTCGTGCTGGTGAGCGTGGCCGGGCTCTTCTTCATCCTGGGCGCCTACCTCATCATGGGGCCCGTGTTCATCGCCCTGGGCATGACCGACGCCTTCGCCGGCTTCATGTACAAGTGGATCGGCGTGGTGTTGTCGTTTTTCCTGGTGATCCCCCTGTACGGTGCCGCCCTGCAGGCCATCGCCGCCATCATCGGCGGCGCGGCGCCCAACCTGGCCAATTTGACGGGCCTGTCCAGCATCGGTCACGTGTTCGTGACGCTGACGGGTCCGCTGCTGGCCCTGGGGATCATCTTCGCCGTGCAGAAGATCGCCTCGTCCCTGACGGGGGCCTATTTCGGGAACACGGGCAGCCTGGCCTTCACCATCGGCGTGGCCGCCGCCGGGGTGGGCGCACGACTGGGCCTGTCCGCCGGCAGTCTGGCCTCGGCCGGCAGTGCCGCCGGCGCGGCCGCCTCAACAGCCGGCTCCGCGTCCACCGCCGCCGCCCGCGCGGCCACCAAAAGCTGAGGTCACGCAACGACGCCACGGCGCCACGAAGAGTTTTTGTTTAAGGCCACAACGGCGCCAAGGCACCAAGAAGAATTTTATGGTTAAGAATAAGAAAAGAAAAGAGACATGAAGGTAAAGAAGACGCTTCTCCATTACCCAATGCCACTGCTGAACCGGGAAATCCCAAACCATAAAACTTCGCGCCTTAGTGCCTTTGCGGCAATATTTCCGGACGTTGCGCCGTTGCGGCGTGGCGTGACAAATCTCCCGCATTAGCGGTAGAAAGGAATGTATGTCCAAGAGTTGTGATGATTTTATACGGTCGACGGGCCACCTGGCCTTCGTCAACCTCTTCCTGAAATACGCCGTGGCCGTTCTCGGCCTGGCCGTGCTGGCCCTGACCGGCTGCCTGGTCTACCTGTCGGGCGAAGTGGGCCAGGTGCGGCCCCTGCCCATCTACATCAACACCCTTACCGGCGAGGCCAAGCCGGTGGATTTTTCCGTCATCGACGCCCAGGGCCGGGAACGCCTCCCGGCCGAGATCGAGCACTTCGTGAGGCGCTACCTCGACTGCCTCTACACGTACACCCGCCTGACGGTGAAGTCCAACCTGGACCAGGCCGCCGCCGGCACGGCCCCCGCCGCCTGGCCCCAGGTCAAGGCCGCCGTGGACCTGGCCCGCCGCGCCGACCAGGTGGCGGCCGACGGTCAGGGCCTGTGCGAGATCCTGAGCGTCTCCATCATGACCACCCGGCCCAACGTCCGCGTCCAGGCCGTCTTCACCAAGAAGGTCTTCGGCCCCCAGACGGATGTGGCCGCCGAATCCACCCACATCGCCTTCCTGACCCTCAAACCCATCGCCCGCCAGGTCCAAAACGCCCACGGCCTGGCCGTGGTGGAATACTCCGAAAACATCTTTCACGAAAAGGACACGCCATGATCCGTATCATGTACTCATTGCTCTTCCTTGTTTTGCTGACCTCCCTCGCCGCGGCCGTGACGCCCGAAACGCGCGTTTGCAACTTCGACGGCGAGAACCGCGACCGGGTCTACACCATCCATACCCGGCCCGGCGTCGGCACCACCTTCCGCCTGCCCGACGGCTGGGAGATCCAGGACTTTGTCGTCACCGACGCCCGCGCCTTTTTCGGTCAGTCCAACGGCGTCATCGGTACCGTCAAGCCCCTGGAGGCCGACCGTGACACGGCCGTGGTCATCACGACCCCCACCGGCCGCCTCTTCACCTTCCACCTGGCCAGCCGCAATGTCGACACCGTGGATGTGCTGGTGGTCATCGACGTCCATGACGAGGAGTTCTTCACCCAGACCGTCGCCCGCCGGGCCGACGCGCTGGTCCGTGAGCAGATGGACACCTTCCGCCGCGAACAGGCAGCCGCCGCCGCCCAGGCGGAGCGCGCCGCCCGCGAGCAGGCCCTGCGGACCGCCAACAGCGCCTACCAGGTCAAGGCCGACTGGTTCGACGTGGAGCAGGTAGTGGACGACGGCGTCTTCACCTACATCTGGCTGCCGCGGGCCCAGGAGCGGCCGGCGGTGTTCGTCCATCCCGAGGGGAAGAAGAAAGCGGCGGAGTTCCAGCCGGTGAAGTTCGTGGACAACGGCGCCTACTACACCGTCCACCGCGTCCTGCGCGGCAAGGAGAAGTTCTTCCTCAAGTACGGCGACCGGCTCACCGAAGTCGCCGCCCGCTGAGGAGACCCGCCATGAAATCCATCCTGTTCATCATCCTGACTCTTGCCGCCACGGGCATCCTCGCCGCCCAGCAGACCGAGCTGGAATACGCCCTCTACGGCGGCTGGCGGGTGCTGGAACTGCACGAGGAGGGTGTGACCAGCCGCCTCTTCAAAATCGATGCCCTGCGCACCGACGACGACACCACCCGGCTCCTCATCACCGCCGACATCCCGGCCCTCCTGGGCCGCCTGGCTGACCTGACGGTGGAGATCCATCCCGCCGCCGGCGACGAGCCGGAAGTGCGGACGGCCCGCTTGTTCAAGCGCTGTATCTGCGGTGACGTCGTGGTGGACCTGCCGCTGACGACGGCGGATCGTTCTTGTGACGCGGTGTGCCCCGGCGCCGAACAGATCGACGTGGAGTATTTTTTTCGCCTGCGCGCCCTGGCCCCCGGCGAAAGCCTGGGCATCGGCTGCGCCGATCCGGCCGGGCCCGATTCCCTGTGGCTGGTGGAAAAGGAGGCCTCATGACCGCGGAAACGCCCGTAACCCCGGATCCCGCTGTCCCCACCGGCCGCATCACCGACGAGCGGCCGGCGGAGCGGCCGTCACCCCAGATCACGCCCCGGCAGATGGCCGTCTACACCCTGGGTGGCGTGGCTCTCTTCTGCCTGGCGTTCTGGCTGCTGGACGGCTGCAGCAGCGGCGGCCGCGCCGCCGACGCGCCCCCGCCCAGCGAGGACATCCTGGCCCAGCAGGCGTACGACCAGCGCCAGGCGGAACGGGCCCGGCGCAAGGCCGAATCCCTGGCGGACGAGGCCTTCGTCGACCGCACCGCCGAGCGCCCTTTCGCCCCCTCCCCGGAGCTGCTGCGCAAACTGGCCGCCCGGGAGGAAGCATCCTCCGCCGAGGTGCCAGTGGAAGAATCCGCCGCCCGCCGCCGGCGCCAGAGCCTGGTGGAACAGATCCTGGAAAAGAAAAATTCCCAGGGTAATGACGCATCGTCCCGGCCGCCCCGCTACCTCTACCAGTCACAACGGGAGGCCCAGTCTGTGAGCCAATCCCGCGAGAAGGAGCGGGAAGCCCAGCGCCAGCCCATGTTCGCCTACTCGCGCCGCTTCCGCCAGGCCGCCTACTACGACGAGCCCGTCGCCGACACGCCGCCGGCGCCCGCGGCCAGCGCCACCTACGACGAGATCATGCGCCACGAGCTGGCCGCCCTGGCGGCTGAACAGGCCCCGGCGGCAACGAACAGCGAGAGCTCTCGCTCAACGCCAAGCGATGAAGGCCCCACCACCGTTTACTACAGCGCCCTGCCGCCGGTGACCCTGCACGAGGGGGAGTTCGTCGAGGCCGTCCTCACCCACCGCCTCCAGGCCGACGTGGAGGAGTGCCCCGTGGTCTGCACCGTGGTCCGCGACCTGTACGACAACTCGGGCCGCTACGTCATCATCCCCACCGGCACCCGCGTCGTCGGCCGCTCGGCCGCCGTCAGCTACCAGGGCGCCGCGCGCCTCTTCATCGCCCTGCACCGCATGATCCTGCCCAACGGCGTAAGCGTCCCGTTCCCCAATTCCAAACAGCGCATGTTGGCTCTTGATCAAACCGGCGTCCTGGGCGCCGCCACCCGGGTCAACCGCCACTGGTGGCTCCAGTTCGGCACGGCCGTGTTCGTGGGCGTCCTCAACGGCCTGGGCGCCGCCGCCCAGCAGCGGGTCGATCCCTATTCCGCCCGGGCTTACGTCGTCGAGGACACCACCGACAACTTCGAGCGGATCCTCAACACCATCATGCAGCGCTACACCACCATCGTGCCCACCATCACCGTGGCCCAGGGGTATCCGCTGAAGATCCATATCGCCGAGGACGTCCGCATCACCCCCTACGCCCTGACCCGCGAGCGCAGCTATGTCCAGACACAGTAACGGGGTGATCCTCATGAGCTTCTTCCTCCTGGCCACATCATTCAGTTCCGCCGCTTCAGACAGTACTGCGGGTTCCGAGAGTACTGCGGGTTCGCCGAACCCGCAAGTTCTTCAAGTTTCTACGGCTTCCCCTCAGCACGGCGAACATTCATCACCAGCGGACCGCCGCCGGCCGAACCCGCGATTTCTTCAAGTTGCTACGGCCTCACCTCAACCCGGCAAAGATCCATCCCCAGCGGAACGCCTCCGGCCGAACCCGCCCACCGGCACCATCCCCCCCGCCGACCTGGCCTTCCTGGCCGAGATCTCCCGCCGCCAACCCTTCCTGGCTGCTTCCACCGACCCGGCCCGCGAGCCCCAGAGCCTGGACCGGTTCTTCACCCGGGCGATCTACGAACAGCTCCACGGCAACGACCATTTCGGCTACACCCACGACGAAGGCTTCACCTGGACCGGCCGCCGCGTCACCCTGGAGCGGATCCACACCCTGCCCGAGACCCGCCTCTTCCACGACGCCCTGGCTGCCTCCCTCGGCGCGGCCCTGGAAGATCACGGCGTGGCGGTCACCGCCGACGCCCCCGTCCGCCTGGGCCTGGCCCTGGTGGGCGTGGAGTACGCCGCCACGGCCGATACCGTCCCCGGCGTCATGCTGGAGGTCTATTTCCGCCACACCGCCACCGGCCGCGCCTTCTTCTGGCGGGTGGGTATTGGCTCCTGCGCCGGCCTGCCCGCCGCCCTGGTGGACGCCCTCGACCTCGTCGTCACCCTCCTCCTGAGCCTGCGCCATGACTGACACCGCCGCGCAGCTCAACCTCCAGCTCCTGCGCCACACCCTGGGGCCCATCGCCCCCTACCTGGCCGATCCGCGGGTGACGGACATCCACATCTACGGCGCCGCCGCCGTCTGGGTCAAGCGCCAGGGCGAGGCCATCCGCCGGGTGGACGCCGCCTGGCAGTCCGACACTGACCTCCTCATCGCCGCCGAGGCCATGGCCGAGCACATCGGGCGCCGCCTCGACGCCGACCACCCCATCCTCGACTCGCGCCTGCCCGACGGCGCCCGCGTCAACGTCATCATCCCGCCCTGCTACACCTCGGGCGGCGCCTGCGTCTCCATCCGCCTCTTTCCCAGCGAGCGGTTCGGCGCCGCAGACTTGCGCCACGGCGGCACCCTGGACGACACCGGCCTGGCCATCCTGCGGGCCGTCATCCGCCTCGGCCGCAACGTCCTCATCTCCGGCGCCACCGGTTCGGGCAAGACCACCCTCCTCAACGTCCTCTGTTCGTTCATCCCGGCCAGCGAGCTGGTGGTGACGGTGGAGGACTCCCGCGAGATCGCCATCGCCAATCCCCTGTGGGCCGCCCTGGAGAGCAAGCACGCCCTCCACGTCGGCGACCGGCCCGTGACCCTGCAGGACCTGGTGCGCAACGCCCTGCGCATGAACCCGCGCTGGCTCATCGTCGGTGAGACGCGCGGCCCCGAGGCCCTCGACCTCATCCGCGCCTTCAACACCGGCCACAGCGGCCTGAGCACCATCCACGCCAACTCGGCCTACGACGCCCTGCTGGCCCTGGAGAACCTGGTCCTCCAGGCCGGGCTCGACATCCCCGCCCGCGCCGTCAAGGAGATGGTGGCCCGGGCCGTGAGCGTGGTCATCCACATCAGCCAATTCCCCGACGAGTCGCGCCGCGTCACTGAGATCGTGGAGGTGCGCGGCCTCGACTACGCCGCCTCGCCCACGTTCCCGCCCTACCATGTCGTGCCCCTCTACCGCTTCACGCCCATGGGTCATGACCAGGGCCGTTGTGTCGGACGGTTCGAGGCGCTCCATATACCGGAATTTCTCAACGAAGCGGTCCGGTCACCCGACCTGGACCTGCCTCTTCACTGGAAAGGAGAATCATCGTGAACAGAATGTTGTGGATCTTCTGCCTGTTTGGATTGGCCGCCCTGACCGGCTGTGCCCAGGACCTCACCGACGCCACCGCCCGGGCGGCCATCGAAACCTACCTGACTGAACATGAAACCACGCCGCCGCCCTGCGTCGGCGCCGCCAAAGTGGGCACCTGCTTCACCGCCCCCACCGAGCTGAGCATCAAGTCCTCGCGCACCCGCAAGGCCCGCGGTCCCTTGCCTTACATCTACCAGCGGTACCCGTACCTGGAGCCGTTGCGCGAAAAGGGCTACATCCGGCTGGAGTTCTTCGAGGAGGAGGTCCGCCTCTCCGGCCGCATCACCTACACCCGCTACCACTACACCCTCTCCCTGACGGACCAGGCCCGTGCCCGGGCCGGCCTCTCACTGCGACCAGATACCGGCACTGCCGCCAAAGCTGACACCGGCCCCGGCTTCAGTGAACATTCCAACTCCGTTACCAGTCCCAAGTCCAGCTCCAAAACTAGCGCCGAAACCGATCCTGAGACCACTTCGGCCAACAGTCTCGAGACCTGCCCCAATAGCCGTCCCACCAACCATGCGGACGAGGATCCCCAGCCTGACGCCAATGCCGGGCCCCATGCCCGTATGCCGGCCAGCCGTCGAGTCACGCCCTATTACCTGGCCGATGAAACCACTACCATCCGCCTCCCCCTCTACACCGGCTGGCAGCTGGACGCCGTGGACGGTCTCAGCCCCATGACCGATCTCCTTTCCCGGGAGATCTATTTCATGGTCCGCGCCCATGGGCACTATCAACCAACGGATATCGGCGCGGACCTGGGCCTGGCGCCGGTGGCGATTACCCGCACCTTCACCCTCCGCCTCCAGGCCGCCCGCTGGACCGCCTCCACCTTCCGTTAGCCTCCGGAGATTAATCGCGCCACGCCGCCACGACGCAACGAGGAATTTTAGGTTAAATGCCACAAAGTCACCAAGGCACAAAGCAGCCTATTAAGGTTCAGAGAAGAGAAAGAAAGCAGAGAAGTGTAGGAAAAGAAAATGCTGATCAGGAATCCGCTGAGGCTGCTGAAATGGGAAAACCCAAACCCTAAAAAAACTTCGTGTCTTCGCGCCTTCGTGGCTATTACTTTCTGACGTGGCGTCGTTGCGGCGTTGCGTGAAAAAAAGGAAGTTAACATGCCCAAGGGATATCGCACCCACGAAGCCCTCACCACCGACCTCAAGCTATATTTCAAGCTGGTCATCCGCGCCCTGGTGCTGGGCCTGGTCGTCCAGCTGGTCGTCATCGCGCTCCTCGTCCGCCACAGCTATAAGACACATTTCATTTTCCCGCTGGATGACGACCAGACCTTCCGGCTCTCTGTCACCGCCCTCAAGAACTACTATCTCCCCGGCATCGAGTTCATGGGCCGCGAATCCAAGGACAGCGTCCCGCCCGAGCTCCGCCCCCTCTTCGCCGGCGCCCGGCGCGTCCCCCACAGCCGCTACGTGCGCACCCTGGAGCACGCCTTCGGCCCGGCCCTGGTTGCCTTCGAAGAGGATGTGACTAGTGCTTTATGGTTCTCCCTGCTGGCCTACCTGTTATCCGTGGCTTACGTCGCCTTCTTCCTGGCCACCTCGGGCCGCATGACCGGCACCCGCTTCGTCCGCGGCGCCCGCCTCATCCTTTTCGCCGAGCTCCAACGCCGCCTGCGCAGCGCCGCTGCCGCCGAGGACGCCGCGGCCCGCCCCCATCTCGACATCTGCGGCCTCTCCTTCCCCCGCGACCTGGAAGGGAAGCACATCCTCATCATGGGCGCCACCGGCACGGGCAAGTCCGTGTTGTTCAACCAGGTCGTCGCCCAGATCAATGAACGCCGCCATGCCCAGCCCGCCGACGAGAAGATGATCATCTACGACGTCAAGGGGGAGTTCCTGTCCAAACATTACGAGGAGGAAGACGCCATCTTCTACCCCTTCGACGCCCGCAGCCTGCGCTGGACCTTCTTCAACGAGATCCGCACCGCCCCCGACTTCGATGTCCTGGCCAAGATCATCTTCACCCCGCCCAAGGAGACCCACGCCGATCCCTTCTGGAACAACGCCGCCAAGGACGTCTTCGTGGCCGGCCTGCGATTCCTCCACCAGGCCGGCGCCCGCACCAACCGCGACATCTGGGGCTTCTTCAGCCAGGGCGTCGACGAGATCGCCGGCTACATCAAACAATTGCCCCCCGAGCAGACCGGCGCCCTCAAGCACATCGCGCACTCGGGCGGCGGTCCGGCCGCCTCCGTCATCTCCACCCTCATGGAGAAGATCTCCTGGTTCCAGTACATCACCGACCTGGACGGCGACTTCTCCTTCCGCGACTACATCCGCAGCGGCCGCCGCAACCTGTTTCTGCTCAACATCAAGAACTACGCCGCCACCTTCCGGCCGCTGATGACCTTCGTCTTCGACCTTCTCATCCGCGAGACCCTCAGCCTGCCCGACACCACGCCGGAGGAGCGCCGCCGCGTCTGGTTCTGCATCGACGAGATCGGCTCCCTGGACCAGATTTCCGTGTTGTTTGATTTGCTGACGGTGGGCCGCTCCAAGGGCGGCTGCATGATCGTGGCCAACCAGGACCTGGGCAAGATCGAGGACATCTACGGCCGGGCCAACATGCGCACCTTCTATAATAATTTCAACACCGACTTCATCTTGCGCCTCAACGACCCCGACACGGCCGAGTTCCTGTCGCGCTCCATCGGCGACCGCGAGGTCATCAAGAAGGCCGAGAGCCGCTCCATGTCGCCCCGCGACGTGGGCGACCGCGCCACCGTCTCCGACCAGGACAAGACGGAGCGCGTCCTCCTCCCCTCCGAATTCATGCACCTGCCCGACCTCACCGCCCTGGCCAAATTCTCCGCCCACGGCATCGCCCAAGTCGGTATTCCATCACAATTTCATGCGGCTAACCATAATCATTTCTTGGACAAAAACATCAAGATAATACAATCAAGTTACCCGCCCCCCCGATCAACGTAGCCCAATCATCCTGCTTGATGTAGCTCAAGCATCCTGCTTGATGTAGCCCAAGCATCCCGCTTGTTGGTGTACCTCAAGCATCCTGCTTGATGTAGCCCAAGCATCTTGCTTGAGATCTCCAGTAGCTCCATCCTGACGGCATCTCGCTCCCGGCTCGACGGATCCCGCCGCTTCACTCCTCCCTTCGGCCCCATCTCGTGGACAAATTTCATCCGCCAACTCCCGCTGAACATGCCAACCGCTGACACCGCAACCCTTCCGGATGGTCGTTTACATCTCCGGATCCTTTAACGGGAGCAGATGTCTTCTTATCATCATCTTCAACAGTTTGATTTCAGATGTTCTTTGATAACTTACGGATAGAGTGTCAGGAAAACATTTTTTGGCACTACAGGTTGTCGATGTGGAGAGCGAATCACGCTGCGGTCAGGCGTATATGCGGACCTCACGGCCGATCTGCTTCCAAGCGTACCTGTACGGCAAAAACGGTTGCATGAACGCCGAATTCACGAAGCCCCACCCGCCGTCCCGGGCTTCTCTGACAGCGGGCAACGGCCGATCCCCCACGGATGAAGATCTACCGCGCCCGGGTTCTGGAATCCCTTGAACCAATAGAACAGAGCCCCGGTTAGTGTATACAAGATCTCGTCACCCAAACTATATTTCATGAAGAGGTTAAATGCCTGTTTGGCTCTCTGTGCAGTAAACGTGTGCCGGGTTTCGGAATCAACCGCCCCACCATCGCCGATTCCCGGTGGGTATAGACAAAACCTCGCCATAGAAATTCAACTCATTTTGGAATATGGACACCCGCGGGCACGCCTGTGGAACGCTACCCTTCGGGATATGTGATGCTCCCCGGGCCCTGCTTGCAGAAAACATGCCCAGTGTTCAGGGATAAGTCGCCCAACGGAATATTTCCATCTCAGCCTGGCGAAGTGCCGCTGTCTCCCTAAGGGGGGGCATTTGGGATCCATGGCCCCGCTGGATCCTCCAATTGAAGCAACTACGCTGTCTATGACTTCAACCCGTCCCACCCCTCAAACTTGCTGATCGATAACCGTTGTCAACAGCCGGCAATAATCTACGGGTGGCAATGACTGTCGATGAAAAAATTTCTTGCATTTCCAGAAAATTACGCCATAATTAAAGAGATTTAGGACTCTTATTTACTGAACGTGGGAATGACTCCCGGCCTGCACCGCAGCGACCGGACCTTATTCACGGCAACGGAAGAGTAACACCGACCGCCATGTGCTTATTGGGAAGACGAGTTAAGGGGCCTCTCTTCGTGCATGTTCACGAAAACCACGTCATTCGTTTGGACGCCGCGACACCGCGCCTGGCCACCCCGTTGGGTGTCCCCGCGCCGGCCCGCCCCCGACGGACGCGCCCCCTCTTCCCCTTGTAAAAACAAGGTGTTACGATCAAAAATCACCGCGAACCACCATCCCGGCCCCTGTGCCGCCATGGCGGACGCTTTTCATAAATTCTATTTGAAATCTTTTTTGTCTGACAATTGATAAGTAATGTTTGACGATTGTTAAGCATTAATTTTGATAATCTGATTTTCACCGAAAAGCAGATTCTATTTTCGGCACATTCATAAGAAATTCAATAGTCTCTGCTTTGAAGCGAGTATATTTCAAATATGAGGTATCTAATGAAAAAAGACATTTCCTTTATAAATCAGGAAGACAGGGACGTATTTTGCTTTAAAGACAGAATAGTTCATCGCAGTATAATTCAAATATATGATATTGATCGTAAAAAAGCTTTAACGGAACCAGCATTAATAAACAATTATGTAACAAACCAGATATCAAATATTATTAAAAGTGAAAAAAAATGGTTTTCTTGTTTAAACATTTTGGTCAGAGAAAATGACGGAATGTCGTGGTCGCTTCAATCTCTATATATGAAATTGAAAGATAATTTTCCAAATTTTCATTTCGTGCCAATACGAAATATACACAATGTATCAAGTTCCCCCCACATGATAGCTGAAATCATAGGATTTAGAAAATTTTGGAAGTGCTGCAGAAAATCAAAAATAGATAAGAAACACTGGCTCAAAGACCCTCATTATATAAAATTCCTGCTAATTTTAGGGCTCTTTATGTTGTTTTTATATCACGCATTCTATTTTCTGTCGTTTACAGGAGGTGAAACAATTTCTCAAAACATACAGAGAATATTTTTAGATCCCCAGTTTTCTATATTTATGCTAGCGTATGCTATCATCGGTGCGTTAAGTCAATTCATAATTACAAAAATTCAGCATCTATCAAAGACCGAACTGAATAACACTTTAAATAATAATACTATATTACAAAATACCGAAATCCTGCAACCCCTATTACAGATGCTTGCACATAATTTGCAGAAAAAATTCTATCCAAGAATAGTGCTTATTGATAATTACTCACTATTAGATCCGTTAACGAAGCTGGTAATAGACTATTATTTCAGACATAATACTGCTCAATCATTAGGCTCTGAATATTGGATAATATTCAATGTGGACAACGACCCATCATTTCATTTATATTTTCAAAGATCTCTTGAAGTGGGTGGTTATTCGAAGGTAAAATTTTTTAAACAAATTGAGTTAACTAAGACAGAAAAAGATCATCTGATTAACAAATTTAATTTTCCATTAGAAAACAGCGAATATACATCCATAAAGCATATCTGTAGTAGACAAAAAGATAAGTTCAGTGCCATATCTACATTTTTTTCAGATAATAAGCAAAAATTCATCAGTTACAATGAAAATTATAGTCTTCTTAATCTACTTTTCCTTTTTTCTGTAAATTCAAGTTTTGGTAACAACTATCTACAGTTTTCATTAATTATAGAGACTTTTACAAAGAGGAATATCTTGAGAAATGAAGTGCTAAAGTCTATCTTATATGGAACGAAGTTCTCACGTGAAGAGTATGATAATGTTCTCAAATTGATGAGTAAGGAATTTTCACAATATCTATTGCTGAACACAGAAGGGAAAGATAATAGTTTCCGAGTTATGTATGAAGTTTTTCATGTTTTATCCGATATGACAAATGTTTTAGAACTACCTCACCCTTCTTTAATACATTGTTTTTGGTGTATTTTTTGGTTTGATATCGTTAGAAATCAGGTGATCAATGCGTTCTGGATAAAGAAAATATCTCATCATCTATTAGAATCTGATATATCAAAAATACAATCCTGCTCTTTGCATGAAAAAATTCAAGATCTTTTTTTTGATATTCTATTGTTTTGTTTAAGGGGATCAATTAAAACTTGCTTCTATGAAGATGTTTCAAAATTAGTAAGTAAGGGAATAAACTATTGCCTTGATAATAGCTCTCTTGATAATTCTCGGTTGACAAAAACCATTATTGAACTTTTTATCTATACTGGAAACCCTACCTTTCTCGATTCCGTTTTGCTCTTAAAGCAAAACTCAGAACTTACGCAAAATGTTTCAGATAGCGAGCCGACTTTGCTCGATAATCTGTATTTCAATCTAATTCTTTCTCAAAGGGAAAATCTTAATTATAAAATGTTCTTTTTTTCTGAAAATAAGATAAATGAAAATTTATCGATCTTACAGTATACAAGAACGTATATTTCATGGATACTTCTTAATCTTTTCCTTAGTAGTAGTCTTCCGGAAAGCAAGAGCGCTTTAAAAATGCACATTGATTCGGCCATAGATAATCACTTATCAACATTTTCCTCAATTTTGTCAAAAGCATGCGAAGATTACGCCCAAAATGTTACTGTTCTCGATATCATGACTCTAATTTTCAAAATTTGGACACATGTAATTTTATTACAGCACTTCAATTATCAATTATGTGCAACTACTTCTTTTGTCGAAATTGATACTAAAGAACTTCTCAATTATTTATTAGAATCTGTTGAGACATTAATCCTTCTTGCATCAGAGATCAAGCATAGGCTTGTAACTAAAGAGTCCTCTTCATCAAGTGATTTAATGACTGATTCTATCGTGCAAAACCTTGTTGCGATTTCAGTAGCATCATGTGTTGTCACGGCTCAATCAACATTACGCAGATATAATGATGAAGTCTATTCAAGTAATGTTGTAGCTTCCCTTAACGGAATCATCAATGTTGCAAGAACTTCAATCGATATGAATATACCTTTGATATCTTCGTTCGATGATTTATTTTCCAACAAATTATGCCGTATCATTGAAAAATTACTGCACTTATGTTCAATATTGTGGTTCAAGATCGGTTTAGATAATCTCTGTGATCATTTAACAATAATTAGATCGCAATTCAATATTTATTCTCGGCAACAGTTATCATGTTTTTTAGAGCAGCCTAAAACTAACCTCTCTGTGGTTTGTGAGCATTTACAGGGCGCACGTTATTTGAAGGCTGTATATTTCAATATCCTCTCAATGGAGTACAACAATATAGCTGAGCTTTCAGTCCACTTTAAAATGCGTTCTTTTGAGCTAATTATTAATTCTTCCATAGATCTAACTATAAGACAAGAAATCTCAGCGATTGCTATTGAATATTGTCACGCACATACCGATAATTTACAGCCTTTTGTTAAACTGATTTTCTTAGACGAAGATTTCTTTACTGACTATTTAAATAGTCATTGTGATAATGAACTTCCAGCATTGCTATTATGTTATACTAACGCTATATTAAAATGTAAAGATGTTGATATATTCGACAAATTTGTAGTAATTGTCGAAAAGCATTTGAGCCTTATGTCAGATCAAGATGTTATCGACGAAATATTCATTCACCTCGAATTTACTAAAATTGAATTTGGTTGCACTACAAAGAATATTCATGAGATATGCACTTTTTTCGATTCTCGACCAAAATTAAAAAAATCGCATCTTTATGCACGATTAATGATTCTATTAGTCAGAGAAAACTCTCTTGATAAAGAGCGACTGTGCGAATGTTTAGAACTTTTTGATCGGAACCCAGGACAAGATCAATTCAATACATATTTCCTTTTATCAATTATCTACTTAGAGCACTATCTTCATTTGGATATTGCCGATCCTCAACTATATGTCTCTCCCTTAGAATATTTAAGAGGATCAATTATACGTTGGGAAACTCAATCTGACATTGAAGTAATAATTCGTGCATATACAGTACTTTATGAACTCGATCAAACAAATACTCCTCTGTATCAATCCAAACATTTACAATGGTGTCAATTAAAAATTGATCGCGATCATGTCATTAGGTATCCTGATTTGATATCAAAGGGCTTATATTTTCGTGTATTCTCAGAATATTTTGAGTCAATGCATTTTTGGGGTTTACAATCTGATGATTCTAAGGAATCCCTATATAAACAAACACATCTGAGCTCTGAAGAGAAAGTGGAGTTTTTAAAATCTTATCTATCTAACCAACGTACTTTACCCGAAGCCTTTGTCAATAATTCCGCCCATCCAAATTCACAATTCATTGTGTTAGGATCGGTGCTTTTTAGTCCAGAAATACTTGCGAATAACAATTATGATGATCTTCGATCAAAAATTAATGTACGAGCTAAAAAATCTCTCCCAACATTAGTGAACATTATTTTAAATCTTCCTGCTTTGCCCGATTCTATTAAGAGAATTATTTCTGCTTTTCATAGGAGATTTGATTATATCGAGTTTTCACCAGATGCCGGGAATCTTATCGATCTCAAATAATTTTTCCAAAACTATCAAAAATCTCTTCGCTTCATTACTGTCCGATTAGCTTTGGGCAATATCTCCCGAGCATATTTAATTACAAACAGTTTAGAAAATTAGTGCCTTTCCTCGATATGAATCCGCCATTACTATGGCATCTATCATAATCTCACTATCAAAGGACAGTCCATGAATCAAGGATGCATGATCTTTTCCCAACTCATCGACTAACTTCCCAAGCGACATTTCCGGCGGTCTGTCGCCCACTACGCGGGCGATCACCGTATTCGCTCGTTCACCTGCTCGGACCAGTACCTGTGCATGGCCTTCGCCCAGCTGACCTGGCGGGAGAGCCTGCACAACATCGAGTTGTCACTGCGGGCCAATAGGCCCATTTCGACTACATCGGGATTCGGAGCAAAGGATCCGCCCTTGTCACGGCTCATATTATCCCGTACCAAGAGTGGTCACGAATACTGTACCAGTTGTAGCGATAAATGAAGTGTCAGACGATCAATGCCGGTCTCGAGGCGCCAGACATATCACTGGGAAAAGAAAGGTCATGGACATCTCGTGATTTCATCACGATGACCGTCTTCAATCGCCCGCGCGGCATTTCCGCCACCAGGGAGGCTCATTCAATCCCTTATCCCATCAGTTGCCACGGTTCATCCCAAACAGCTGGTTGGAATTTTCTACACCCAGTCCAACAGGGATTATTCTCTTGAAGCAATCTATGAAGATTATGAAAATCTTACAGTACACCAAAAATTATAAGGAGACATACTATGACGATATTGACCGGTAGAATCCAGCCTCATTGGAACTTTTTTTTAGCAATCGAAAATGATTTAGAACATATTTCACGATTCATTGAATTCGATCAAAGGAATTTTAAGTGTTTTTCATTGGAAATTGTCCGCGTTCTCATGGCGGCTTCGGCTGAAGTCGATATCGTTTGCAAGCAAATCTGCAAAAGACTGGAGCCAACACATAATCCCAGATCAATTAACTCTTATCGGGAAATAATCCTAAAGCAATATCCTATGATAAAACGATTTACTGTTCTTCTTCCTAAATTTGGCTTGACCCTTCATCCGTGGATAAATTGGGAGAAAAATTCACCCCCAAAATGGTGGACAGCTAATAACAAAATCAAACATGAACGTCACCTCAAATTCGCTGAGGGGAATCTGAAAAATATGCTTAATTCGGTCGCAGGTCTTTTCGTAGTAGTCCTTTACCTCTATATAGACATGGCTGAATCAGGTCAATTGATACCCTCGACCAGGATGTTCAGAACGGATGAAATGCACTTTGATCAAGCGGTTCATAACGGACACGAATTTGGAATCGCGTACAGGCTATAATTTGTTCAGAGATCTGAAGATGGCTATACACAAACTGAAATTTAACTCTTAAAATAAGATACGCAAAACATGTACGATCAAAATGAGAAAACCATGCAGCAGCTGGCGAAGTGGGGCAAGCACGTGTTCGGCTGGATCCAGGTGAGGGGCGGCGGGAACTTGTTCATCCCCCCGGCGGCCGTGCCATAGGCTTCGTCTTCCGCGGCCCTCTCGTCGCCGCAGTCACCGGCTATCCCGAACTCGATACCTTCGCCCCCGGCTGATCAGCCCATTTGAGGCCACCGGCGCCACCCCCGTGCCAAACGGTACCGGCCCTAACGACAAGTAAACACCAAGCAAAGCCACCGGATACCCGGTGGCTTTTTGCATAGAGGTGACCATAATGTGTTAGATGTCATTATTGCCGTATCCCTTCCAGAAAAGGCGAAAGGTCTCATAGATGCCAGGATGTAGACAAAAGGTAGTTTTATTTTAGTTAAAATATAACTTGCAAAAGAACTCACCTCTGTGTTAGTCTACAGATAAATGACCAGGGAGGTATCCCATGACCAACGCCAATCGGATTCTTAAAACGCTGGAGGACCACCCGGAAGGCCTCGATGATGATGAATTGTCCCAGATTTCGGGGGTTACTCCACGCCAGCAGGTGTACCAGATCTGCATCCGACTGGCCCACCAGGGAAAAATCCGGCGGATCTCCATCGAGAAACCGGGCCGCCGCCGGAAGATACACAATTTCCTGCCCCGCGACGCCCCGGCGAATGCCGCGAGCAACGGCTTCGGCGCGAGCGCCCATACTCCCATAAAGAATCTACAGTGGGATGAACCAGCCGACGTTTCCTTTGAGTCCCTCCAGGCAGAAAGCCCGTCCTGGAAAAAGCGCCTCATGGCCCTCAGCGCCGCCACCGACCGGTCACCCGATGACCTGCTGGACGAGGCGCTGAAAATGTTGGCGGCCAAGATCGTCAAGGAAGATCTTTGATGTATTTCTTATTCATCATCACACCAATCAAGGAGGAATGATGTGTCGGACACTGGACCGGATGTTCAGGGAGTGCCGCTCCACCCGCCTGAACCAGATGGAAACACGGTGGGTGAAACGCCTGCAGAACAGTTACGCGGACCGGGGCCATCTGAGTTCGCGTCAGTTTGAAGTACTGCGGGACATCCACTCCCGAAACCGTAGCAGCAGCGGTCGCCCCCGGAACCCTTCGCACTATCAAGGGTGAAGACAGTGGCGAAGAACAGCCGCCCTGCAGCCGAAGGATTGAGCCTGGCTGGTCATACTTTTCTGTACGTGGGTGAAATCGAACCTCTACGCTCACCTGAAGGGCGGATCATCGTCGATCAACCGTATCGTCGGTCCACCCTCTATCCGGAACACCAGCCTCACCACGACGGAGAAGGCCCGTTCTGCCGGTTCAAGATTCCGACAACTTGGTCCGGGAAAACGGGGGTCTATCTGATCATGATGGACGGGCAGCCCATGTATGCGGGGGAGTGTGTCGATCTGGCCGGACGGTTCAACTCCGGCTACGGCAACATCTCCCCCCGCAACTGTTTTCCGGGCGGCCAGCCCACCAATTGCCGCCTGAACCGTCTCATCCTCGAGGCTGCACAAAACCATCGTTCAATCAACCTGTATTTTCACCCCACGTCCCGGCACAAGGAAGTCGAGAAGGAACTTCTGCGGGCAGTTGTCCCCCCATGGAACAGACAGAGTTCTGGCGGATCAAAAACCGTTACGCTGATTGCACAGAGATCTTTATTGAATACAACTTGTGGAGGCAAGAATATGAAGACAATATTGGCCGATCAGATTCGTGACTTTGCGTTTCGGCGGTATATTGAACCCGCCCGCAAGCAAGGACAGAAAACCGTGACCATCCGGGCTGGTGATGTGCACAGTGAAATGCGCCTGGGCCAGCGCATGCCGGCTGTCTGTGGAGCACTGGGCACAGACAAGTTTCAGGCTGAATACCAGGTCGAGTTGATCGATCGTAAAGGGCCCAACCAGGGAGCGAATGTTTTCTTCACGTTTAAGGTCTGAATACACGCAGGTGTTCTGTAGAGTCTCCCGGGATGGGCTTGTTCGACTGGATTTCCATGGAACGGATAAGTGGGATGAGGGGAACATCCGGCTTGCCCAATGGCTTTTCCCAGGCTTCGACAGGCACAAGGTTCTGGCTGTGGGTCTTGACCGCATCCTCCCAATCCTTCGCGGAAGAATACAATTCTCCCTGGTCGTCCATTTCTTTGGCATTTAGGAAGCCGAGGTAGACCAGGATGACCGGCACGCCCAGGTCCGTGAGCTTCCAGGCCCAGGCGAAACGGTTGGACATTTGGTAATGACTGTCCCGCGACAGGGCCCAGGGCAATTGCGTCATTTCGTGTAAATTTTCGCTGGCTTCGTCGATGGCTTGGCCGATCTGGTGGTGATTCAGGGAACTGTTCTCGCTGCTGTCAGGATCCAGCTTTTTACCGATCTCCTCATTGGCCAGCTCGGCCGCGTGGGCCTTGGCCTCGACGAGAAACAAGCCTCGTTGGAAACCGCTGGTTGTGCTCACATGACATGTGCCGGCGATGTCAAAATTGGGAGTACGGGAATTGCCTGTGTCAGAAGCCAGCCACCATTTCTTCAGTTTGATCCTGTTTTCTTTAATCAGCATAAGTTCAGCTTTGGGTAATTCCGCTTCACGGATGTCCTTGAAACCCATGGGTAACCAACGATCTCCGGCACTCACTTTCCCCCATGGCGCCAATAGTGTTGATAACCTTTCGGCGACAACTTCATCTTCGCCCTCAGTCAACCAATGGCAACGGGGCTTGCTGCCGCGGCGCTGATTTTCCTTGAGCAGATCGAGTTTTTTGTTCATCAGATGTCTCCCTTCCCTATGGTTAGAATGTCAGAAACCTAATCCATCAAAGATTATAGATTTCTTTGCCTGTATTTCGCTCTGAATATTCAAGTTTACTCTATCCAGGATCAATTGGAGCATTATTTTGAAGGTATAGCTATCATTTGCTCTTTTATACCCGTCTTCTCACACTATTGTTGCAAAACGGAGAATTTGGCTGTTGTCACGATCTCCCAATTCCTGATCTGATACCGCTCCATTGTCTTTCGATACCGTTCAGGCAAATCGTCCAGGGAAATGCCACCGATACGCGCGGCATTGTCGCCCAGGCGGACGGCCGCCAGGCGGAGGCGGGTCAGGCGGGACCACGCCGCCTGATTGGCCTGGTAGAGTTGCTGCCGCTGGGCGGCGCGCAGGGGACGGCTGCGGTTCAGGGTCGCCTCGATACGTGCCAAATCCGTCGTACCGAAGGCCTGCGTCACCGCTGCAGCGAAGGTCGGCTCGTCGGGGCGCTGGTGCCGCTGGAGGCCGAACAGGCTCAGCAGCAACAGGGCGTCATCAAAGATATATTTGACCGAGGTTCGGGCGCGGTAACGCCCGCCGCCGCGAAGATCATGGAGCAGCCACAGCCCCTTGTCATCGAACAGGCTGAGGAGGGCCAGGGGCTGGATCCCGTCCCCGTGATGGGGGTGGGCGGTCCCGGCCAGGATGAAAAAGCGGCAGACCGACATATCTCCTCCTGTTGATACACGTCACACCTCAACCACGCCCCGAACGTCCTGCGACCGGCGGCCAGGCCTTCACTCATTGGCGACAGGGTGGGGCCGCCTGGGAACCGATCACTCATTGGACACCCGGCCACACTCCTGATCCGGTTTTGGGAAGCGGCACCCTGTAGTGCCTAAAAATATCTCTCATCCCTCTATCTGCCCGTTAGCAAAAAACATCCAAAATCAAACTGTCGAAGATGAGCTTGATTCAAGCCATCGGCCGAGGGGCCGCCGGTCCGGTCACGGGCCCGCCCGGTGGCTGGTCAGCGCCCAACGGCAACCCGGTTCCACCCAACCATCGCTACCATACCTGCCTTCACCCTGGCGCCACGTTGCTTCAGCCGGGGCCGGGAAGCCGACACCGCAGCCGGGTCAGGGCCCTGCGCCCGGGCAGACCTTCGATGGACCAGCGGCGCCACCCGTTTCCGCCATAGGACCGTGACCTGCCGGCATGCAGTGTGGCGGCGGGCTCATTGCCACGAAACGGCTGCCGCTCACCGCCAGGCCGGCCGGATGCCCCCCACGCGTTTGTCAATGATCAGCGGCGAATTCTTCCCCCATAATCCACCCCGATCAAAAAAGGGCCACGGGCGGGGAACGCACTCCGGATGCGTCCCGGCATTGCCGCGGCCGTTTCCCCCGTGCCGCAGGATGCCGTTGACCCGCCCGTCGCCCAAGCCGACTTCCCCCTCAGCCTGAGAAACCGATGGCCCGCGGGCCCTCGCCGCGGCGGCGGTGGTCCACCTCTTCACGCAGGGCGGCCAGCAGCACCGCCGCGTCCACCGTGCCCGGCGGCTGCCAAGCGAACCGGTCGCGCACCGTGCGGAAATCCCCCGGCGCCAGCCCCGCCATGGCCGCCAATTCCTGCTCGAGGTGCGGCGGCAGGGCCATCTCTTTTCGTTTTGGCTGCGCGCCACCCCGCCGCCTGGCGCCGGCAAGGGATTCACCTTTGCCGGCGGCTATCCCCTCCCCGGACGCGTCCAGCAGGGGCAGGAGCAGCTTGCGGAAGAAGATCCGGTTGCCTTCGCCGTCCAGGTAATCGAACCGGACCTTGTGCTGGAATCGACGCACCGCCGCTTCGTCCAGGTCGGCGAACCGGTTGGTGGTGCAGACCAGCAGGCCGCCGAAGGCCTCCATCCGCGTCAGAAACTCGTTGGTGTGGCTGATCTCCCATGACCGCACCGCCCGCGCCCGGGCGTAGAGGAACGAATCCACCTCATCGATGACCAACACGGCGTCTTCCCGCTCGGCCTCGCCGAAGGCCTCGGCCAGGCGCCGCTCCGTCATGCCCACATAGGGATCGAGGATGTCGCCGGACCGTCGCACCTGCAGCTCCCGTCGCAGATGGCGGGCGATGTAACGCGCCAGCTGGCTCTTGCCCGTACCGGGCGGCCCGTAAAACAGCAGGCGCATCCCCGGCCGCCCCCGCGGCGGCGCATTCTGCCAGACCGTGAGCTGGTCCAGCAGAGCGGCCAGGTCGGCCGCCACCGCCAATCCCTCGAGGGAATATTCTTCCGGCAGCGTTTCGGGACGCGGCAGGGGTTCGCCGCCTTGGCGCAGGGCGAGGTGGGCGTCCAGCACCTGGCGCACCGCCCGCACGAAGGGCTCGCCGGCCGGGACGTCCAGCCGCTTGGCCTGGCGCACCGCCTGATCGATCACCCCGGCGCTGACGTCCCACTCCCGCGCCAGCTGCCGGCGCGCCGCCACGGGCAGGCGCCGCCGGGCGCCGTGCCGGCCGAGGACCGTGTCCCACAGCGCCAGGCGCTGCCGGGCGGAGAAAGGCGGGAAGCACAGGCTGAATGCGAACCGCCGCTGGACCGAAGCCTCCACGTGAGCCACGTCGTTGACGATCCAGATCACCCGCGCCCCCGGCCGCTCCAGCAGACTGTTGAGCCAACTTTTATCGGCCGTCTCGCCCCGCTGGAAAAAGGATACGCCGGTGTTGAGCAGGTGGTCGGCCTCGTCCACCACCACCAGGGCGTTCTGGGCGGCGGTCAGGTTGAGGCAGGCCTCGATGGCCACCTGCCGGCGGAAGGGGTTGTTCTCGGCCCCTGGACAGATTTCGTAGGCCGGCCGGCCAACGCGCCGGGCCAGGGCGCGGCTGAAACTGGTCTTGCCCGTGCCCGGTGGGCCGTACAGCAGCACATGCACCGGCTCCGTGCCCGGCGTGGTCAGCAATCGCAGCAGGTAGTCGCGGGCCGCCACCGGTGCCGGGTGCCGTTCCAGGGCCAGCTCCGGCGCGGGCAGCCGCCGGTACAATCCCTCGGGCATGGCCTTCGGATCCGGATGTTCCAGCATGTAGCAACAGTCTTCTCCCAGCGACATGTTATGACGGTCCAGCTCCAGGAGGTTGAGGCGGCGCAACTTCCCTTTCAGCACCGCATCCAGCCGATTGCGGGGCAGATCCAGAATGGCCGCCAGGTAATTGCGCCGCGCGAAGCTGTGACAGCTCAATTCCGACAAAAAAAAGACTTCAACCAGCTTGTGATAGGACAGGATCGTCACGAAAGTGAGCACTTCGATCTCTGCCGGATCCAGATCGAACATCTTGTTCAGGCGGACCAGGCGGCGTTCCAGGTCCGAACGGCCGCCATAGGCCAGGTGCCGGCGACGGTCCACCAGGGCACGCGCCAGACGAAACAGCTGCCGCTGGGATTCAGCGACAGGCAGTTCATCGAGCTTTTCCATCAGAGTGCCGGCGATCTGGCCGCAATCATTCCCGGCGCGCCGCAGGTTCCGTTCTGCGTTCGCTCGCGTGTCTTCATCCAGCTGGGCCAGGATGTCTTCGATGAACATTCGCCGCTCCTTGCCGAGACACCAGATGGCGATCTCCAGAACTGGCATGTTCAACCGTTGTGACTGCTGCATCCAGCGGATGAGGTAGCGCGCCACCTGGCGGAAAACGAAGCGCTCGCTTTTGTCCAGAACGTCCGCCGGCTGTTGCCGCAGCATCCAGCGCCAGTTCATCTGCCGTTCTAGGCTGTGCCACGTTGATTCCACCCGGCTCATGATCTCCTCCTTTTGGATTGTGGATTCCACCTTACCATGCTATCGTTCCATCAAACGGAACGATCTGACATTTTTTGGTGGGAGGACCGCATGCCGCGCAAGACGGATCCCGACAGCACCTACGGCGAAAAAATCATCCACCTGTTCGCCCGGCTGCTCTTTTCGGGCGACAGCCTGTCCCTGACGGAGCTGGCCCGGTTGCTCCACTGCTCCAAGCAGACGGTCATCCGCCTGGTGGACGACATCAGCCGCTCCTTTGCCGTGCCCATCGAAGAGGAGCGGCGCGGCAACCGCAAGTACTACCGTATCCCGCGGCCCCGCCCCGGCGCCCCGCCGGCGCCCCTCACCGGCGACGAGCTGGCCCTGCTCACCATGTGCCGCGCCTTTGCCGAACATCTGCTGGGCCGCGACCAGTTCGCCGCGGCCGCCCAGGCTCTCCTCAAGAGCCGCGCCCTGCTGCCCGACGGCCAGAGGGTGAGCGACCGCCATTACGCCGGCATCCGGCCGGGGAGCATCGACTACACCCCCCATCAGGATCACCTGCGCGCCCTCATCACCGCCATGGACCGCCGCCGCGTCTGCCGGGTGGCTTACCGCCGCCTGGGCGGGACGCGATCCAAGACCCTGCACATCATGCCCCTCAAGATCTTCTCCCATCTGGACACGGTCTACGTCCACGCCCGCTGGACGCCCGGCCCAGGCGACAAGGCCCGGCCGCGGGAATTCGACCCGCTGCTGGCCATCCACCGCATGACCCGGGTGGACATGACGGACATCCCCTTCGACGTCCCCCGCGACTACGACTTCGAGACGGCCTTCAACCGCACCTTCGGCATCATCAAGGACGAGGCGTTCGTGGTGGAGGCGGAGTTCACCGGCTGGGCGGCCGCCTACGTGGCCGAGCGGATGTGGAGTCCCGACCAGGAGACGTTGGCCAGCGAGGCCGATCGCCTGGTCCTCCGCTTCCGCGCCTCCTCCGAGATCGAACTCCTCAGCTGGCTCCTCTCCTTCGGCCCCCGCGCCCGCGTCCTCGACCCGCCCTGGCTGGCGGAGAAGGTGCAGACGGCCGCCCGGGAAACGGCAGCGCTTTATGGATGATGACCGATCATCCTCCACGCCCTTCCCATAGAGAGGCTGAAAAGCGGACGACGCCGCGATTCACCTTCCCCCATCCCGGCGATCATCTGGTAAAATGGTTTGGGGGTATCCACCATGGGGGCCATGGCCAGAACCATCCTCGGACTGTTCGGACCCTGCGGGGCGTTCGCCGTGGGGATCGGCCTCGTTTTGTTGGTAGCCTTTACCAGCCGTGGCAGGGCAAACAGAGAATAGATCCGATACAGTTATCCGCCCTTTACATGGCAGGACATTTTCTTAACGTGGAGTAATCATGCCGGAATCCACTCAAAATCTGATAGATGTGCTGCATCAGGCACATCTGGATAATTGCCGGAATGCTCATTATTCATCCAGAATCAGGCCTCGGGCTGAGTTTCAATCGACCATGCCGGCCACCTCTTTTGTCTATGAATTCTTTATTTACAACAGTCTGTACCAGCTGGATTGGAGCGAATCCATCGATCCGGCAGACCTCGTGCCAACCCGGCAGCGTGAGACCGACCAGCAGAAACGACTGGAGGACTTTATCCGCGGGCGGTGTAAGCGGTCGGGACCATCCGCCATTCTGTTCAGGGCATTCCAGCCCTTCCAGATGCTGGGGGATCTGACGGCCGACTGGACCCGCGTGCAGCCCGGAGGACGGATCACGCCGGAAGACGGCGTTGCGTTCTTCAAGAACATCCATGACCTCCAGCACATGGTGAAGCAGGCTGCGCCCGGCGGGGCCATCGAGCCGGAAGAGCGCGTGTTTCAACTGATCCAGGATTGCCGGAGATACGTCTACCTGGTGCGCAACAGCATTTTCCATGGCGCAAAGACGCTGGGCCAGATCTATGAACGGGACCAGCGGCGACGGATCGAAGTGTATGACCTGTTTCTGAAGTGCCTGGTCTCCCTCTTCTTTCTGTGCCAGGGCAAATCACCCGTGGGCAGCGACCTGGTCCAGATACCGGTGGAAGTTGCCTGGCATGGCCGACAAATCCATTTGGCGCAGGACCAGATTATCCGTTTCATCCAACAGGACGTGATGAAAGAGGAGGACTCCCGTCTGATCCCCGAGGTCATGAACAGACTGCGGCAGGAGGGTCTGGCGGTGGATCCGGCCGCGGTCCTGTTCTATCCCTCCGCCGGGAAGGATCTGATTACCCCACTCCTGCTGGGTTTACCCTTCTGCCGGACGTTCTATTTTTACGAACAGACGGACAGCTATGAGCCAAAGATCCGCCTGTGGAACAATACACTGCGTGAGTTATTCAACCATCTGATTCCCCGCACTGAGATCACGATCCAGCGGAGTGGTTTGATGGATATTTTCAGCGTAAAACTGGAGGAGGATCCCATCGAGATCCGCTGGATCCACCAGGACAACCTGGAGTTTCTGAACGAGACGGTGCCCCTGGGCGTGTATTTCCATCGCGGCGACAGCTGGGGCGAGGGCGGTTCCGGCCAGTGCTGGGACAGTGATCATCTGCCCCGGTTGCTGGCCAAGATTCCATCCGGCAGGGAAGGCATCCTCCTGACGGACGGCCAGCCGGGCGGTATCCGCACGGAAGAATTCTCCTTATACAAATTCTGCCAGTTTGAAGAATTGCGCACGCCCCATCATCGTCCCCGCCAGACCTATTATTTTTCCAGGTATTCGAGCACGCGGGATGGGGCGTAATGAAGCGAAAACAGCAAAGAGCTTGGAATAAGTGATTTAAAATCAAAATTTAATGAATTTCAAACGTTTAGCCCAAAGAAAGATATCCATAACCAGGAGGTGATCGACATGGAATGCATCGTCAGCAGAAATGACTTGCCGGTGTCAGAGAGCGCCTTGAGGGATCAGGTATGGTACCATCTGTGGCAGAACAGGCAATGGCCCTATAAGGAACTTCTCTTTAGTGACACGATTTATTGGTTCGATACCGACTCCCGCCGCATTGTCTGGAAATCGAATGTTTCGAAAATCGTCAAGTTTACCTATCCCAACAAGGGATTCATCGGCGACCGGCTGGCGGCCGAGTTCGGCGAGGCGGACACCAAACACCCGTACTTCCGCCAGGCCCCGGAGAAGGGCTACTGCCTGGCCTGGCAAGTGACGCCCGTTCAGCAAATGAACAAGGAAGTAGCGGCTGACTTGCGCATGCCGCAGCTGGGCTGGCTGCGCGTAGACCCGACCATCGCCGCCCAATGGCTGGCCCAGCCGGCCGGCGATGACATCACACTCGATGATCTCGCACCGGAAGGGTCGTTGCTTGAAAAAATCCGGCATATCAACGAGACCATGAAAGGGGTTTCGCCTGAGCGTGTTCGCACCGTCGTCGAATCGACCCTGCGCCGGGATTCGAAAATGGTCAACGCCCTGAAGGAATTGTGCCGGTATCGCTGCCAATTCCCGGGGTGTGAGGCCCGGATCCCCACCAAAAGGGGCGGTTTATATGTGGAGGTCGCCCACATCCGGCCTGTGAAACGTGGCGGGAGGAGTGTTCTCGGGAATCTGCTGGTGCTGTGCCCCAACCATCACAAGGAATTCGACCATGGCGATCTGAAAATCACTGCCCAATCGCAACGCAACATTGAAGGGAAATTGAATGGCACGTCGTTCCGCATTCCGCTGCCAGGCGCTGCCGACGAGATCCATCCGTGATGGACCATCTGGCCGCCTCGCCAGATCAACGAACTTCGTCCTTTTTCTGATTTCCATCACCAAACACATTCTGTGAGGGCTTGTAGTTCCCATCCCTCTGCGGCTCCACTCGGCCCCTTAATTAATCCTCGCCAGACGTGGACGTCATTCCAGATTGGCGTTTCTGGCCATAGCAGCATTAAGCTCCTCGACAACGCCGGAATCGTCAATAGCCTGGTCGACCTCGTCCTCTGTCAAAATGCCTTTGTTTAGGAGAACCTGAAAGATGCCGTAAAGCATCAAGTGATTCTCCACGACCCGACGAAAAATCTTTCTATCGAAGCCAGACAAGGACGTCATTCCGAGATTGGCGTCTTCGGCTAGAGCAGAGTTAAGCTCCTCGACAACGCCGGAATCGTCAATAGTCTGGTCGACCTCGTCCTCTGTCAAAATGCCTTTGTTTAGGAGAACCTGAATGATGCCGTTAAGTATCAAGTGATCCTCCACGACCCGACGAAACATCTTTTTATCGAATCTTCGCAAACGTTTGTCCATACGTATACTCCCGTATCAAAGAATAGCTTGATGTCTTAATCCTCGCCAGACGAGGATGTCATCCCGAGCCTCCACCGTTCACCCCGTCCTCACCGGGAAGTACGTCTTAATCCTCGCCAGACGAGGACGTCATTCCGAGCCAAGGAAATGTCCTTAAGCGGGTGAGAATTTTAATGTCTTAATCCTCGCCAGACGAGGACGTCATTCCGAGGTAAATTGTTTTGGAGGTTTGCCTCCCTGCGAAAGCGTCTTAATCCTCGCCAGACGAGGACGTCATTCCGAGTGCACTCTACTCGGCCCTGTGGGATCAGTACATCCGTCTTAATCCTCGCCAGACGAGGACGTCATTCCGAGCAAGAAGTAGATAAAGGAGAACAGCCGTGGAAGTAAGTCTTAATCCTCGCCAGACGAGGACGTCATTCCGAGACTACCTACGAACGAGTAAAGCAAGGAGGTAACCATGTTGTCTTAATCCTCGCCAGACGAGGACGTCATTCCGAGTCTTCGGTTGGGTCAGTAGTAGCCCAACACCGACTAAGTCTTAATCCTCGCCAGACGAGGACGTCATTCCGAGGCGGTAGAGAAGTATGAGGCGGTTGAGCCGAGATAAGTCTTAATCCTCGCCAGACGAGGACGTCATTCCGAGCACATCGTTAAGGACCCTGCGGGGGAATACGCTACCGTCTTAATCCTCGCCAGACGAGGACGTCATTCCGAGCACACCGAGTGCATCTCTACGAGATACCTCGGTGTTCGTCTTAATCCTCGCCAGACGAGGACGTCATTCCGAGGTAAAAGACGACATTCGCACCGACGAATGGAAAGAACGTCTTAATCCTCGCCAGACGAGGACGTCATTCCGAGCCATCAGTACCTCATCGTGGGTGGCCCAGAAGAGGTGTCTTAATCCTCGCCAGACGAGGACGTCATTCCGAGGCAGATCATTCTGAGGTATGAGATAGCGCGTCTAAAAGGTCTTAATCCTCGCCAGACGAGGACGTCATTCCGAGGGGGAGACCAGGCAGCGCAGATGCTCTTTCTTCTCGTCTTAATCCTCGCCAGACGAGGACGTCATTCCGAGCCGTGCGCCCGTACTCCCCCGGTGGGGAGCTGTTCCGTCTTAATCCTCGCCAGACGAGGACGTCATTCCGAGGAAGATCTTCGAAGATGGGTCATCCCCGCGTACAGCGGTCTTAATCCTCGCCAGACGAGGACGTCATTCCGAGGCAAATCATCCTCCGTTACGAGATAGCGCGTCTAAGTCTTAATCCTCGCCAGACGAGGACGTCATTCCGAGAGCGGTGACCGGAAAGCAAAGAAAAATAATGGGTTCCAACAGCAATCCCCGGAACATGCCGCGATTTTGGTCCACTCGCGGCACCGACCATGGGGATATTCACCAACATCCTGAAAGAAAACCATTTGCATGACCCGGAAACCTGTAATCCCTCAATTTGAACTCTATTTTATTGTACCACACACGCCGGCCCATGAACACATCAATAATCAATCGTCCATTGCAGCGGCCGATAGGGAATCTCGCCCCGAATCGCCCGGGCATAGCCCCCCGCCTGCCGCCGGATCAGATTGCGGAGCGATTGCCGCCCCTGCGCCGTGGCGATCCGCTCACCGAGACGACGCTCATACAACCGGATGAATTTGCGAAAGCCTTCATGGGTCAGGATCACGGGCGCCTCACGGCGCAGTTCCTCAAACTCCGGCAGCCGCCGCGCGTCATCGGCCATGGCCTCCGGAAAGTAAAAATCAGTCAACCGAAATTCCCGCCGGTTCACCGCTCGCAGAACCAGGGCATCCACCACCGGAGCCCGGAATTCTTCGATGAGATCCAGGGAGAGTGACGGTCGCCCATAGGCCGGCTCGTGAAAACACCCTGTCGCAGGATCCAGGCCGGCGGACGCGAGTTCGCCATCCATGGCCGCCAGGAGAAGGGTATAGCCCAGGCTGAGCAGAACATTGACCGGGTCGCGGGGCGGCCGCCGGTTACGGTGTGTGAAAACGAACTCCTCCGGGCGGAGCATGTCGGCGAAACAGCGGAAATAGACGGCCGCCGCCCGTCCCTCATGACCCCGCAGGGAGGATAGCTCTTTGGCCAGAGGGATCGCTTCGCCGATACGTTGCAGCAATCGACGCCCCTGTCGCAACGCCTCGGATGGCCCATCCTTGAGGCGGCTGTTGACCAGGGCCAGCTGGTTCCCGACCTTGGCCGCCACTACCGCCCGGGCTGTTTCCAGCCGGAACGCCTCATCCTGCAGACGGCTATATTGTTGCAGCCGCAAGAACACGTTTTTACCCATACCGCCGCTAAGACGACCCAGAAAACGCCCCGTCCAGCTCAGAAAAACCGTGTCGATCCCCCTTCGCAAGACGAATTCCCGGGCTGACGGTGCCAGGGTCACATTTCCCGCCAGGACGATCCGGTCGAGATTCTCCACGGGAACGCGCCGGACTACCCGCTGACCTTGGAACAGGGCCAGGGCGTTCTGATGCCGGTGCAGGCGGGTGCCCTGCTGAACCAGGTATAACTCACTCATAACGAATCCCATCCTTTTGGCTTCATTTTGCGGACGACGACGTCCCCGTCTCCAGGATCAGTTGCCATTTTCCGTCTCCCTGTCGGCACCGTCTCAGAACTTTCCGGCCGGCGGGGACACTTTCCAGATTTTCAGTTTCCAACAGCGTCAGCAGATCTCGTTCTGCCCGCTGAAAATCGGCGGTGGTTCGCTGCCAGGATTCACGCGCCGACAGATAACGGTCCACCGCCCGGCTGATTGGATCCTCTTTGCTCGGGACGGCATGCTCTTCATTCCGCTGAGACGCGTATTTGTGCAGATGCAGCAGAGGATGTGCATCGGCCATCGGATGATCGCCAAACCGGCACGAACATTGGATCCCGTTACCCACCTTCCGTAACGACTCGGTTCGGGAACGGATCTTTTCGCAACTGGCCGGATTTCCCTGAGGACGTATCTTCAGCATAAGCGCATGGGAGACAGTCCGTAACTGACCGAACACTTGGTTAACAAGGTTCACACCATTTTCAAGGTGACCTACCGTCTGAACGATCACCATCTGCTCTTCGTAACTCAGGCTCTTTTTTTCCCGGGCCTTGCGCACAAGTGCGGCCAGAACGGGACAGCAATCCAGAAGGAACGAAAGTTGTTCATCGCCTGTTGGATCTTTCGTCTGGCAACCGACGCTTATCTCTGCTGGATCTTCCGCCATGTCGGAATTCACTCCACCGGCGGGATTGCTCTCTGACGAAGCAGGGGATTCCGGCTGGGCGTCAAGCACCCGTAGGGATGACACCAATTTTGCGGGCTCGACCTTCCGGATATGAAACAGGAAATCATAAGGGTCAGCCACCTCGGTGTCACAATCCGTGACAAAGGTGCTGCGCCGACCGGAACGAGAATGCACTCCCAAAGGCATCTTGACGGGACGGCCGGGATTCTTTTCCGAAAACCTGATCTGATCGGGGAACACGGCCACGGACACATCAGGGGGGATATCCGCCAGGCGGTTCCGAACGGCCCCGGTGAAGCGCACGGCCTGACTCGCCGGCAGAGGGCTGGCCAGGAAAATCCAGACACAATAGCCACTGAAGCCACCGAATTCAATGGTCGTGGGGACGCTCTCCATGGCACACAGATCCGCGATGGTGCCGGCGAGTTGAAAGGCCTCCGCCAGGGTGGACAGCCACCGATGCCGATCCCGCAACGCCTCCTCTACAATTCTTTCCTTCATATCGACATGGAAAACGATCCATCTCACCTGCGATTCCCGGTCCAGCGGGTAGACGCCCAGCGTCTGATCGCCCCGCAGGTGGGCGGCTACCAGGGCGGGGGTGAGCTCACCTTTCACGGGAGCAGAGCCGGACACGCCGGCCGGGTTGATCCAGTGACGGGCATGAAGCCCCGGCCGGCCCCGGAACAACTCCAACATCCGGTGAACATGGGCATCCGACCATTGCCGGGCCGGCTCAGAGCCGCTTTTCCCTGTCTGTACGGCCACGCCTGCGGGATTCGATTGGGTCATAACCTCCACCTCCGGATCAGATTCGAGCGCGTGCTCCTCCCGAGCGGCCAGTGTCTCGGATTCCCGGGCCGGGCCCAGGCGCGCCAGCACAATGCCCAGGTCCCGGATGGTGGCCCGATCGGTCGGGGCCAGCCCCCGGGCCTGTTGTAACCAGGCCACGGCGGTTTCCAGGCGGCCGATGGCCATGTAGGCCGACGCCAGAGCCCGCAGATCGCTGACCGAGCTCCAGCCGCGCTGATGCTTCTCCTCCAGCATGGCGATGGCAAGATCAAAACGGCCGCATTCCGCCGCCAGCCGGGCCACTTCATTAAATTCGGCCGCCAGGGCCAGGGCAGCCGGACAAAGCTCGGCCAGTTCATGCTCCAGGGAGGCCGGGTCCGAATGACCATTCAGTTCGGCCAGATGAACCAACAAGGGCGTCGGCGGTTGAACAGACGATATGGCCACATGTCCTCCCTTTACAGGATGATGGTATCCTCGGCCTCGATGTTCACCTGGCAGCCGGCGGCGATCACCCGGCCGCGGCAGCGGGAACACAGGGGGCAATACAACACGCCATCCTCATCGTGTTGAATCAGATCATCGACTTCGCGTTGCAAGGACGGCAGGGCACCCACCCGCACGCGGCAGTGAAATACGCTTTTCTGAACCGGTTCGCCCCAGCGATGGAGCAACCGGAACAACCGGCCCCGCCGCCGGTCGTCGGTGATGTCATAGGCAATGAGAAAATCTTCTTCCACAGGATGTCCTCCCGGTTCGCTAAAACAGCGAATATTCTGTGCCTCAGAGAGGTCCATGCGTGCTGGTAGAAATATTTACGCCGAATCCTGCCCCGGCCATGAGTTGAGAGACGAGATAGAACATGATGTTCTGGTCAGGCAAGCCGTTTTCATCCAGCGGAGCCACACCGTACAGCTCCGTTCCCGGCCCGAGCAACTCATTTTCCGGGCTATGTCCGTCAGACATGCTCATGTCCAATCGGAACCGGACAATGGTCATACAGTTTCTGCTCATCTTGGTTTTCAATCCTTTCATCTGAAAATCGCCGGATTTACAAGGTCGCCGGCGGGTTCCGCCACAGGATTTGCACTTTCCATGCCAATCAATATGACGTCCCAGCTGACGAGTTTGGGAGGGATATCGCTACATCAACAATACTTTTTTTATGTTTACTATAAAAATATTTATTGTGATCGGCGACACCAAATCGCAGTTTTTATCCACGCATCCCGGCCTGGCTATGGTATTATGATCAAGGGAACTCGACGCATGCCATCAACCTCTCCGACGTGCCGGCCGGAATGCTCGCATCCTGATGAGCATTCCAGTCTGAAAGGTATTACGGTTCGGCTGCAGATCCGGCAACTGGACTTTCGTTTCCGGGCCCGTGAATCGGTCTATCTACCCCCTTTTGCCGGTTCCGCCTGCCGGGGCGCCTTTGGCCATGCGCTCCGCCGGGCGGTCTGCCTCGCGGAGACACCGCACTGCGGGGACTGTCCCACACTCACTGAATGTCCCTATGTGTATATCTTCGAAACGCCTCGCTCGGTCTGTCCGGCGCCACCCTGGCTTAACGACCCCGTACTGCCGCATCCCTTCGTGCTGCGGTTGCCTGCGGGCGGAGAGCGGTGGCTTCAGCCGGGCGAATTCATTGGGGTAGGCGCCCGACTGATCGGAAGGGCGGCCACAAGAGGCGTCATCCCGTTCGTCGCCGGCATGGCGGAAATGGGGCAAACTGGCCTCGGCGTGGGCTTGGGCAGGCTGGATCTGCTGGCGGTTACCGACCACAGCGATGGCCAGGACCGGGTGATATGGTCGGAAGGCGTCTGGTCCGGCGAGCCGTTGCGGTCTCCCTGGGCGTGGTCGAATGACCTTCCCATACATCCGCCCACCGATCGGCTGAGGATGGAATGGGTAACGCCACTCCGGCTGGCCCGTGACGGCCGCACCCTCACTGAAGCGGATTTTGGAATTGTCGCGGGTAACTTGCTGCGCCGGATCGCTATCCTGGCCACTTGCCATTGTGACAGCCCGCCGGACTTCGACTGGCAGGCTATCTGGCGGCTGGCCGACCCGGTGCGCACCGTGTCGTCAGACCTCCGGTACGTGGCGGAGCGCCGGTGGTCCCAGCGGCAGCGACGCTATCTGAAGATGGACGGCCTGCTCGGTCACCTGACGGTGGCCGGCCCCCTCGAGCCCCTGCTGCCGTTCCTGGCAGTCGGACAACTGATACACGTCGGCAAGGCGACGGCCTTCGGCTGCGGAGAATATCGCCTTCATCCACCGCTGGAATGGCCGGTTTCCCACGACGGACCAGCCTGACGGGAGAGTCGGACATTGGCCGACCGATTGCCTTACATTATTCACTCGTGATTTTGACAAGCGGAGGAGCGGATGACAGAAACGGATTCACGAAGCAACGATCAGCAGGTCCATGTTTCCATCGAGGTGAAGCGAATCCAGACTTTCCTGTTCGCCATCCCCCGCCTGAAGGCCATGGCCGGCGCCAACGCCATTCTGGGCGAAACCATGCGGGGTTGCTGGGACAGCACGCAGAACGCCTACTCCGCCGGCAGTCTGGCGGAGCTGGCGGTCCGCTGCGGGGCTGTAGCGCCCGGGAATTCACCGGAGTTCCTGCCGTCGTTTGAGGAAGATCCACTGGGGAACGAAGATCAGCCCGGCCGGGACTGGAAGCATGGCATTGTGGCCCGGGACGGCGGACGGTTCATAGCGGCCTTTCGCGGTGAGGAGCCTGCTACAACGTTCGCCCGGCAGGCCCGGGCTTTATTGCAGACCAGGCTGCCCGGCGCGTTGGTAAAAATCGAGTACCTCCCCGCTGGAGAAAAACGTCCCGCGTCACCGGCGATCACCGAGGAGGCCGTGCCCTTTCTACCCCAGTTCGAGGTCTGCAACGAAAGCGGCAGTGACCCGGCCAGCGAATGGAATCAAAAGAAAGAGAGATTTCAGTCCCGCAATTTTCTTTCCCGACAGAAAAGTGCAGATGAAGTGAATAATCTGAAAACGAAAGATCCCGTCAGTTTATTCTACAATGGACTATTAGAACAGGAATTGTATTTACCCAATTTGCCTTCTGACTTCGATGAACTCTGCCGGAACTCCTACCTGGCCGTCCTGCATGCCGATGGCAACAACATCGGCCGCCGCATGAAGGAATACAGCCGGGATGACGACGCCAAAGCGGCCGTCTTTTTTCACCGCATGCGGGGCATGGTCCGTTCCGCACTGGCCAGGACCATCAAGGCTATTTTTGCTGAAACCAGGAAACAGCGTGACGGAGACCATGATCCATTCCGCATTCTCATGCTGGGCGGGGATGACCTGCTGATGGTCATGCAGGCGGAATTCGCCCTTCCTTTTGCGGAGACCTACGCGCGAAATCTTGCGCAGATGGGCCTGATGCCCGACGAAAAACCCCTCAGCGTAGGTTGTGGTATTGTCATCGCCCGTCCCTCCTATCCCTTCTTCCGGCTGCACGAAATCGCCGAGGAACTGGCCGCCAGCGCCAAACGCCTCGCCCGGGGGGATTTCTCCGGCTCGGTCATCGATTGGCATGTGACCACCGATTCTCATATCCAGAGTGTTCTGGACAGGCGCCGTAAATGGGTCATCGAATACCCCGTTGACGGCCGAACCGAAAAGCTGGTTCTGTCCAATCGGCCCATGCCCATCCTGCAACCACTACCGCAGGATGGGCCACATGATGAACAAGAGGACACAGATACACCTTCCATCCATTGGGTTTCCCTGGAAAAGCTGCAGGAGCGTGCCCGGCATTTGAAAGAGCTGGGCATCCCCCGAAGTCCCCTGCGAGAAGTGCGGGATGCCCTGTTTCGGGGTCGGCGCCAGGCCGAAATCACCGCCGCCGACTTTTACTTTCAATTGCATGCCAAACAGAGCAAGCCCCCGCCATGGTTGAAAACACCATGGGCTGGTGGCGGCGATGCATGGACCAGCCAACTCCTCGACATTATCGAGATATTTGAGATACCCAATCTGCAGACGCAACGCCAAGGGGGTGAAGCATCATGAGCCGTTATGTTTGCCTTGATCTGACGGTGGACCTCCTGGAAGATCTTCATACCGGCACCGGTATGGGCGACTCCGGCATGATCGACTCCGTGCAGGCCCGCGATCCGGATGGCCGGTATATCATCCGGGCCACGCACTTCAAGGGAGTCTTGCGCGAACAGGCGAATCTGCTGCGACAGATGGGTGCGCTGAAATCCCCGGGGAATGTTGAGCGCCTGTTCGGCAAGGGGTACGATCAGCGGGGGAGCCTGCAGCTGACGACACTGGTCGCCGAGACGAATGATCTTCCGAAACCACCAGTCCTCGTCGCCTCCACTGCCCGTGAGGAGAACTCGCGGGTGCCCCGCGATGACACTCTACGGGTGGTTGAATATGTACCGGCCGGCGTACAATTCCGCGGGCAGGCGCGCCTGCCCGCCGAGCTGGTGGATGTCTTTCGGTCGGCGCTCCGGGCCACCATGTTCCTGGGCTCCGGCCGCACCCGAGGAGCGGGTCGGGTACAAATAGAGACAAGCCCTGAACACGCGGAGAACGATTCCATGCCCACGACCACGGGGAAGGGAAACATTCTCCGCCTCCGGCTCGAAAACCTGGAGCCGCTTTGCCTGCCGGCCAGTGAGCAGGCCGGCCAACTGATCGCGACGGAAAACTTCATCCGCGGACAACGGTTGCGCGCCGCTTTTGCCGACTGGTGGACCCTGCGCCAGAATGCCCCCACCGGGAAAACGCCACCCATCCTGGCGCCGGGTGTCTGTGTCTCAGATGGCTTGTGTGTGCCCAACAACAATGATTTTGCCTCTTTCGGGCTGGCCATCCCCCTGCCCCTTTCCATCTATTCGCCCAAGCCGCCTGGCCAGACGCTCGGCCACCTGCCCTGGTGGGCGATGTCCGGACAGGATCCGGAGAAATCGGAGGATTTGTCCCTGGATGTCTCCCGAGAAGGTGAGATTCCTGAAGGGTATAAGCGGCCCAAGGCAGACGACGTTCTGGTCAACACAGATGACGGCTGGAAACGCTGCCGCCCCCTGATTCAAGCCCACCTGCGCAACCGGGTACCCGACCGCACCCAAGGAAACGACAAGGCCGAACTGTTCGCCGAGGAAGAACTGGCCGGCAACCAGGCCTTTCTGGCGGATATAATCTTCCCCGACGAAGAAGCCGCCCGGGCATTTGTGGGAGCCCATGCCAGTCTATTCAACGGATCTTCCTGGCTGCGCATCGGCGGCGGCGGCCGCCCGGTGCGAATTGCAGGGCATGTTTTGGCAGACGCAGCCGCGGGGAACACACCCGCCGACGATGCACCGTTGCGGATCGTCCTGACGGCGGACCTCATCCTGCGCACGCCCAACCTGAACTTTGCCACCCGCCTGACGCCGGAAATTCTTCAGGATGCTACTGGCGTGGCAGCCGAATCCATCCGACCGGTTGAAAACGGCACATTCTGTGAAAGCCGGCTGGTTTTTGGCTGGAACGCCGTGACCCGCCGGCAAAGAGCCCGAGCCCTGGCCATCCGGCGGGGCTCGGTGTTCACGTTCACCGGCGCCGGCGTGCCCCGTCTACGCGAGGTTCTGCAAGCGCGCCACGCCCTGGGGGAACGCCAGGAGGAAGGCTTCGGCCGCTTCGTTCTGGACATGGATTTCTCCGTCGTCACCACATGTTCCACCCGCCCGGCCATGCCGGAGATTCTTCCCCTGGATGCCGCCGAGGAGCAGCGGCTGGCGCAGGCCCAAGGGATCGTGAATGCGCACAAGACTGTTTTCGATAAACTAAGCGTCACCCAATGGCAGTGGCTGCGCCAGATGACCCGCTCCCCAGGAATGGAATGGTCGGACATTCTGGACCAGATCCTCGGGCACACCGAAAAGCGTGCCGGGGCCGCCTGGCGCCCGGTGGTTGAAAAGCTTAAAACCGCTCTGCCAAGGATTTCTGAAGACAAGCAGAAAGATCTGGCCGGATGCGTCGCCACCATCATGATTCAGCATACCCGGCAGCACCGTATGAAGGAGAAAAAGGATCATGGCTACCAATAAACGGCACTTTCGCACCGTGTTCACCGCCCGGCTGGTGCAACTCACCTCGCTGAATGTCGGCGGCACCCTGGGTTCATCGGATTGTGACGCGCCCCTGGCCATCGACGGCCGGAACCGTTATGTGTTGCGAGGCACATCCCTGGCCGGGGCGCTGGTGGCCACCCTGCGCAAGCTGGGGTATGCCGTGCCCGAATCTATCTCCGGCTCCGCCAAGGGTGACTACCAATCCCGCTGGCTCGTCCACAATCTGCATCTTGAGAAACCTGAAGAGGTCCACCCGGAACTCCGCCAGATGGTGGCCATCGATCCCAGCACCCGCGGAGCGTTGGACGGCGCGCTGTTCGATGCCGAAACCTTGCCCCGGGGTACAGCCTGGAAGCTTTTCGTGGAAGCGGACGTGCGCGACGACGCGGACGGCCGGGAAGCGGAACGTTTACTGGCCGCCGTTCTGAAACACTGGTCGTTCGCATATGGGCAAATCGGCGCTCATAACGCCAGAGGAATGGGGTATTTTCACTTAAAGAACAGATGTTTTTATCGTGTGGAAATCCCCTGCGGCCAGTGCCTCCCCTGGCCTGACAACTCCGTGGAAAAACCCTGGGACTGGTTCCGTAGTTCAGATCAGAAGAATGAATGTATTGTGAGGACAGGATTCGACGGAATCGGAGAGCCCTCATCCAGAGGCAAACCTGTGCAAGCAGCCGAAATCACCGCTTGCATCAGAGTCGGAAAAACCCACTCCGGATATGGCCTCGATACCCTGTCCATAGGCGGCCATCATGCCACCCATGAAGAGGCCAGTGTAAACAGTACATTTCTGGCTCCAGAGGGGATGCAGGAATCGGCGTGGCTGAAAACAGAAACAGACATGTTCCCGGCGGTCACCCGATCTAAAGGCAAGAACTCTGAATTGGAGCCGTTTATTCCGGGCAGCTCCCTGAGGGGGGCCTTGCGGCATTCGGCGGAGCGGTTTGCCTTGCACGACAGCATGGCCGACACGCTGAAGCGACTGTTCGGATCTTTGGACAAGGAAAATAAGCAAGCCCAAGATGGAGCCTTGATTATTTTCGATGCGTATCTTGATAAAAATCAGAATAATTCTCACGCGCCTTACTTGGCTCTCATCCAGCACCACGCTGAAGATGAGTTTACCGCCGGCGTATATGGCAGCAGTAAATTTGACCGCATTTTCCTGACCGCGGGGAGATTCCCTGTCCGCCTGATCATTGAGTCCTGCCCTGCTGAAGGAAGGGCACAAATCAAAAAGTATTTGGAATGCTTGCTGCCCGTGCTCAGGTTGGCGGCCATTGGGCATCTCGATCTGGGAGGGGCCTGTTTTCGGGGAGCAGGCTGGATATCCTGGGAGGATATTTCCCTAAGCATCGCCGAAATGGGAAATTCTCCTTCCCCCCGGATGAATCTCACGCAACTGGAACGCTGGCTGAAGGAGGCGCCTGATGACACATCAACAGCCCGAGAGTAATACCGTCAACCTTGGAATATGGTGTGGTAAAGGGCAGGGCTGCATTGTCGATATGTTGGAGACCGGAATCAGGGATAATACCTTTGGGCAACCCATGGCCCTATGGGTCGAGCCGGCGACCGGCGATCCATCCAATTTCGAGAAATTCGCAAAACCAGGGCAACAGCCTTTCGTCGGGTTTGCTCCTGGTGAATCATTAACCGCGCTGATCGCCCAAACACGCGAGGCGCAGATTTCAGAGTGCCGGATCTTCTATCCCCAGGCGGTTCTTCATCTCGTCAGCGAAGGAACTGAATGGCGCAGCGTTTTCGTTTCCGAGATCAATACCCCGCCGCCCGATTGGCTGAAAAATATGACTGATCCCGTCGCCGACACCATCAAGCTCCTCCTGACCACCGAACCCATAATGATCATGCGCAGCGCTTCCCCGAACAAAAAATGGAAACTGGTTAAATATCAGCACCCGGAAACCTGTCTCACTCTTTTCTGGAGAATCATACATGAATAATAAAAAAGAGATGAATCCTTACAATTTTGTGCCGGTCAAACCTGAGCTGGCAGAGACGTTCAGGCCGGTCTGGCACGACACACGGATGACTGATTCAGAAGAGAAGCTTTATTCAGGCGAAATGCGCTGTACGATGACGACGCTGACCCCGCTGTTGGCGGGGAACTATCAATATCGGTTGGAGGAAGCGAAGAGCTGGGGGAAGGATCTCATCAGCAAGGGTTATTCTAAGGAGAAGGTTGTCATCGAACCGCTGCGGCTTTGTTCCGATGGCCAACCGGTGGTCATCTCCGGAAGTGCCATCAAAGGCATGTTAAGGAATGCCGTTGCCGCGCTGGCCTCCGCCCCCATGGAGCGAGTTTCGGAACGAACCTACTCATACCGACCGAATACGGTCATACCCGAGAAGGCTGATATTCAGATACTGCCGGCAGTTCCTGTGAAAATAAAGGAAAATGGAGATGTTGTTGTTAAAGTTCTCGATGATTTATCCGATGTATACTTTGTCACACGCGCTGCCGAGGACGCTCCCCATTTAGAGGATGCGTGTGAAAATAAAAGAGACTTTAATATTCCGTTGGACTACGGCATCTTTAAGAACCAATTCCGTCGTGGGCGACCACAAGATTCCGAAAATAAATCGTACAGGGTTTTTCGTTATTTTGGCGGGCTTGATGGTCAAGGCTTACTCGCGGAGGGCAAGGTGAAAACCTGCCAGTACGTTCTTGTAAGTAAAAGTAAAGAAACTTGGAATAAGGGCAACGAAACAACCATTACAGCCCAATTATGGGATCACTTCCGGAGCCACACATTGGATCATCTGAAAAATTCGCAAACAGGCCATATCAGTTCAAGACACCCGGATCTTCAGGAAAAAAATACCAGTCAGATTGTTCAGGCAATCGAGGATCTGCAAAATTACTTTAATAACGAGGCCGGTAATGAGAAACTGCTGGATCAGGTGTTGGTTTTCGTTGAAGTACAAAATGATAACAAAAAGGATAACAAAAAGGTGATCACACTGGGACACCATCTGCGGTACCGCTGGCGGTATCAGGATACCGTCCTGTTCCAAAATATTGACAGGGAACGCATCCCCAGAAAAGAAGTTATACCACTTGCGAAAGAACAGAAGGCGCCGGCCGAACTCGAACTGAGCCTGGCCCGCCTGTTATTCGGCTTTGTGGCTGAAGATGATGAAAACGGCGAGCCTTGTAGACATAATCTGGGAGATAAAAGGCCAGCATTAGCCGGACGAATCGCCATCAATGCCGCCATCGAAGAGCTGACACCCAACGAGAAGGGGGATCAGGACAGATTCCTCAATCACCATCAAAACTGCCTAGTTTTCCTGAAGGTTCTGGGATCACCACGACCCAGTGCTGTTGAGCATTATCTGACCCAAAACACCCAATCATTACAAGAACGGAACGACCAGGGAACTTTATGCACGTATGGTGACGACCACAATGATCCAAGCTGTGGAGATCTCAGAGGTCGGAAATTTTATTATCATCAACCGCAGGCAGCCCACAAAAAAGAATGTTATACACAAAACCCGCAAGAGCTCGTGATCCATGGACGCCAGTGTGCGATCGGACGGTTCATTTCACGTCCGAACCGCCAGTTTCGCTTCACCATCCGCTTCAGAAATTTGCGGGCCTACGAACTGAAATTGCTGAAATTTGTCATCGAGTTGGATGTTTCCCAGATTGAGAGTATTGCAGGCCTCTCGGAGCAGAAACCACTGCAACGCTATGTAGAAGTAACCTGCCAGGATAAAGGCGAAGTCGAACCATCCTTTGCCCACAAACTGGGCCATGGCCGACCATTGGGTTTGGGCTCCGTTCAGTTGCGGATCGACGGATTACTCTACCTGGATCACCACGGAAACATTGTGGAAGATATTGAGGATCCAACCTTTCAGCCAGATTTCGTCAACAAGGATTCCCTGCAGAATTGGGCCAGGGATATCTATTTCCCATGGCTCAGGATGCACCAGTACGCCGGAATGGAGAAATATGAGTTCGGTTATCGGGAGGGCAATCAGGGATGCAAATCTCCTACGATCAATTTCCACACCGAAGTCCGTAATGAACATTTGAAGGGGCGAAAAGAGAAGAAGAAGTCAGGAGACAGGACACCTGCGAAAAACGAACGCTGTTTGCCCGACCCCTGCGATGACATCCCTTCACAGGAGACGTAGCGTGGCCAAAATTCGGAAAGGTGTTCTACTGCACTCCATCGGCCGCAGGGATATTCAGTACCTCGTGCAACGCAACGAGGGCTGGTTATCGATACCCTTCAAGACGGATGAGCTGGCGCCCATTTGCCAGTATCTGCTGGATATAGGCGAGGATTCCATGGAAGATGGCGCCCGCCGCTTCCGATATCTGAAAAAGGATGTTCCCGGATACAGCGAAGAATATCATGAAAAGATCTCTCTTCTTTCTCTGAAAAATACTTCGAGTGTCCAACTTTGTATGCCGATTCTGGAGGGAATCTTCCAGGTCATCCAGGATGCGGGCGTGAAGGCGTTGGAGCGAATTTATCTCTTTAATACCAATCGGCAAGAGCACTTGCACACTGGTAATGAGCTCGATCGTTATGCCCAAATGGAACCTTATGCTTTTTCCGAGATCATTCAGACGGCGCTGGAGCGGACCACTATTCTCGATTTCTATTTTCACGATCAACACCCACGAGGAATCTGTTCCCTGGAGACAGTCCTGCAGGGCCAAGCCGTCGACCGAGAATCGGTTTTCCCCTTTATGGAGACGTGGATTGAGCAACATGCGGACATCCTTCGGAAGGCAGATGTTATCTTCGTTTCCTCAAATCCGGGGATCCCTTCCATATCGGAGGCACTTCTGACGATTCTGAGTTTTAAAGAGCCCGCCAAAAAAATATTGCTCATCGACAAACCGGAAGGCGCGAAAGGAAAAACCGTCGCTGTGCCGAATTTGATCCAGTATTACCGGGACCGACAGGCAATTTTGCGGATGCTGGATTCCGAAAACTTTAACCGAGCTCTCGACCTGTTGCACAGACCCATATTCTCCGGGATGACTGAAATCCATCGACGTTGCCAAATCGCCGCCCAGAAATTGCAAGGTGTCCGGAATCAAGACCCGGCAGCGGAGAACATTCCGTGGGCGACGGCCCCCGTAGAGGACGATTTGGCCTTTCTGTTGGTCAAAACCATTCACTTGCTCAAGAATGAGCAATACGATCTGGGAGGAATATTCGTCATTACTTGTTTGGAGCAGTGTGCACGGCGTGGGATCGAATCCAGATGGCCTGACTCCGTCGTGGTGGAAAATGGTGAGGAATTCCTCGTGCTTGACCGGCTACCCCGTTCAGCGAGGAGGAAAATTAACATTCGTTCTTCAACAGAGAACAGAATACGTCCAAATTTTACCATTTACAAAAAACTGCTGAGTGACATTGATTCGGAACGCGAATTGCGGTCGTTAATCGATAAATGTGACCAATTGCGCAATTGTCGCAATAATCTGCTTCACCGCGCAGAAGCTATCCCAAGAAGAGTCCTGGAACAGCTGGCGGAATTGAATCTGGGATCCTTGAATCGGATTGAGGATTCCGTCTTCGCAAATCTGGTGCGACACTATCTGCATAAACCACAGGCGTTTCAGTATTGGCCACGGGCAGCGGCAGTGGACATCCGTGATTTGATGCTGAAGCAGACATTTCATCAGAAAGTTGACTGAATTGACCGGATCGAAGAGTCATCAAGTATGTGAATTCTGTCTTTGCCGATATCATGGTCGTTCTCTGGAACTTCATCCAACATCCCGAAAATGGCGATGTATCGTTGGCGGATCAACCCGAAACTCTTCCAGCCTAAGGCAGGCCATATTTTTTTCTCTTGTTCATATAGTTTTGGTAGTTCTTCATTCCCAGTAGTCGGGCGGCTTTCGTTTTGTTGCCGGCCGCCTCTTGATGCGCTTTTTCCAGATAGTGGACGTAGATTTCATCCACAACCTGATCAAGAGAAAATCTCTCACCCAGCGGACGATTTAAGATATTTTCCTTCGATGCGGCACGTGGAATCAGCAGTGCGTCTTCAATGTCTTCATAGGTAATCTTATCGTGGTGGCTGAAGATGACCGCCCGGGTCAGTGTATTGATCAGCTCCCGAATGTTTCCCGGCCAAGTGTGCTGTCCCATCATCTTCAGCGCACCGGCAGAAAGTGTTTTAGGCTGCGACTCCGGTTGGCCATAGAATTCCGCATTCAATTCTTTGACCCGCTTACGACTCAGGAGCTGCAGGTCGCCGCTTCGTTCCCGGAGGGGAGGAAGTGAGATGACTCCCACGGCAATCCTGTACAGAAAATCCTCCCGGAATTTATCGGCCTTGACCAATTGAAAAAGATCCTGGTGCGTGGCTGTGACCAACCTGAACTCAACCTTGCGATCAACCGTCTCACCCACTGGACGAAATTGTTTCTCTTGCAGCACCCGCAGCAGTTTCACTTGCATGGCCGGCGGCATCTCGCCAATCTCATCAAGGAACAGGGTGCCCTCATTGGCTTGTTCGATGAGACCCTTGGTGTCTTCAGCGGCCCCTGTGAAAGCCCCCTTTTTATATCCAAACATCTCCGATTCAAACAGATCGGCCGGGATGGCATTGCAGTTGACGGCGACAAAGTTACCTTTTTTAAAGGAGCTGGTGGCATGGATCGCGCGGGCGAACAACTCCTTGCCGGTGCCCGTTTCACCAAGGATAAGGACCGGCACATTATGGACAGACAATTGCGCCGCTTGCTGTTTGACAATCCTGATTTGGGGGCAATTCCCGATTATTTTCTCGAAATCAGATGATTCGTCAACCCGTTTCTGGGCCTCACGGATTACCCGTTCATCAATAATTGGGATCAGATCAGGCAAAAAATCCGCGCTGAGTTCGAAGGGCAAATTTACCGTCTGGACCTCTTTCTCGCGTGAAGACTCGACCAGGTTACCGGGATGGAACACCGTGGCCAGGAGGATGAAAACGGCCTGCATGGCCGGTGTTCCCGCACTCATCAGATAGGTCAGCCGAATATTTTTCCCAAGTTCCTTTTCGATCGTTCGTATGGCGGCACGACTCACCTGGAAAATGCTCTTATAATCAGTAGGGCCATCTGGAAGCGGCGAAGGGAGGACCTGGATCCGACTGTTGCCCAATCGGCGTAACCAGCCTTCAAACAAAGCCCCTTCTTCGCCACTGTGATCGTTCAACAGATAGACATATTCGTATGCCCCAGCTTTAATAGTCCGGGCGATGGGGCCAAGATCGCCCGCTGGCCGCTGTTCCTGGGCCGCTTCCAAGTCCTTTTTACCGATCCAGGACAACAGGACGGAAAGGGGACGGGTGGACATGTCTACCTCCAGGCAGGGAAATTATCCATAGTATAAATATTTTTATTATTCGACACAACAGATTTCTTCGCTCATCCATCCGATTGGCTGGCAAGAACAGCGGACAATCGACCAGGACAAAACATATCAACAAAAATCTTTATTAGAGTTAGTTATCTCTACCGCCCGAGTCGTGGTGTCCCGGCAATTTCCCGGATTAGAGTCGGCTCTTCGTCCGGTCCATTCATCGGCTGGCCACTTCATCCAGCTCCTGCCGGTGTGTGGCCAATCACGCGATATACATTATATGTTATTGATATATAATTATTAGCTGACCTCATCGACCTGACACTACCGCCCCAAACACAAATTGACTTATACAGATACAAAATATTTTATCCTATTGCAAACACCAACTTCCCCATAACGCACTGAAATAATTACATATAGATCTCGAAGGGCATAATTGGCACCCCACATGCAATACAGTCGCCGCAGACGGCGCCGCCCAGAGCACAACAGCCGCCTGCAAAGCCGGGAAGGCATAAGGTTGCTGGAAACCTGCCGGCTTAAGAAGAGAGAGGACACTCAGATCATGCGACTGCCTCAAGAGATCAACCTGTTGCTTACATCCCGAATGGGGGCATATTATCGACCCGATCCTCAGGGCGTCACCAACACCCTCGGCTTCGGCCCTGACGAACTCCGCGCTTACCTGGGGACTTACTGGCCCAGGAGCTTTACCGAGAGCTGTCACGTCTTCCACGCACTGCTCCATAATCCCGCTTTCTGCACGGCACTCAAGAAGAAGAACCGGCTGCGGATCCTGGACATCGGCGCCGGCACCGGTGGCGATCTCATGGGGTTGCTCTGGCTTTTGCGTGCCTGTGGCGGCAACGGGCGCTGGGCACTGGATGTGACGGCCATTGACGGCAACGAGAAAGCACTGGCGATTCAGGCCGCTATTCTGAAGCCATTTTTTGGCGATTCCCTGCAACTGCGCAGCATCCCCCATATTTTCCGGAACCGGGAAGACCTGGAACGGATTCTGCCCCAACTGGCGGACGCGCAGAACGACCGGTACGATATCGTGATCTCCTCAAAATTCGTGAACGAATTTTACCGGACACCGGAAAACTATACGCGCAACCAGGGCCTATACACCACTCTCATGCGAATCGCGGGCGATTCACTGGCCCCGACGGGCTGCGCGATCCTCATCGACGTAAACGACAAATGCTACGGCGGCTTTTTTTCGCAAATCCTCAACCGGGAAACCAGGAAGTATTTGTCGACCTCTCGGGAGGGCCTGGTCCCCATCTTCCCTATCCCGTGCCTGCTATGGCACAACCAGTGTGCCAGCAGCCATGACTGTTTCAACCAGGCCATCTACCCAATCGCCCATACCATGCTACCGAGAAATATAGCGGAGGACAGATGCAAGATAGCCGTAAAAGTGTTGGCCCACAGCCACTTCGCACAGGCAATCGCGAACCGCGTGCGCCGGCAGACGTGCTATGCTGTCGCCTGGTCTCCGAGGGGCACGGATGTCTGCCGGAACGGGAGACGATTTTCGACCAACAACCCGACGCCCCCCGACGGCTATTCCTTTGAACAGGCCGGCTAGGAGAAAAGGTATGAAATTCAAAGGATGGGATAAGACTACCATCATCACAGACGACGGTACTTGCCGGGAAGGAATCGCCCCGCTGATCGTTTCGGCCAGTCGAGCCACCGACATCCCGGCATTTCACTCCTCCTGGCTGATGGAACGGATTCGGCGCGGGTATGTCCGGTGGACCAATCCCTTCAATCAGGTCCCGCAATATGTGTCTTTCGTCCAGACACGAGTCTTCGTGTTCTGGAGCAAAAACCCGGCCCCGCTGCTCCATCGACTGGCGGAGCTGGATGAGCGAGGGCTGAACTACTATTTCCAGTTCACTGTCAATGATTACGAAGCCGAAGCGCTGGAACCCCATGTCCCCGCCCTGAACAAACGCATCGCTACGTTCCGTGAACTTGCCGCCCGAATCGGCCGTGAACGGGTGATCTGGCGCTTTGATCCGCTGATCCTGGCCAAGGATCTGACGGTCGATCGACTGGTGGAGAAAGTAAAACGGGTCGGTGACCAGCTGGCCGATGCGACGGGCAAGCTGGTGATCAGCTTCGCCGATGTGCGGGAATATGCCAAGGTCCGCCACCAGTTAGCGCGAGGAAACGTTTCGTGGCGAGACTTTACCGCAGCAGAGATCGAGGATCTGGCCGCCCGGATCGCAGAATTGTCTCAACAATGGGGACTCCCCGTGGCCACCTGCGCCGAAGCGCTGGATCTCGGCCGCTACGGGATCACCCCCAACCGCTGTATCGACGATGAACTCATGATCCGGCTCTTCGCCCACGACCGGGCGCTGATGGAATTTCTCTTCACCGGGCCCCAACGGACAGGTCAAAAAGCCCTTTTCCCCTCGCCGCCCACCGCCGGAACAATAGCGAAACCGGCCGGCAGGCTTCATCAGCTGAAGGATCCGGGGCAACGGCAGGCATGCGGCTGCATCGTCAGCAAGGATATCGGTCAATACAACACCTGCGGCCATTTATGCCGTTATTGCTACGCCAATACATCCGCCGCTGTGGTCAAGAAGAACCTCGAAAACCTGGATGTGCGCGGCGACTGTATCACCGGGCCGGGGAACCATGAGAAGACGTAACTATTTTCAGCAGATTTTGTGCAATAGCCTGGCGGGGCTCGTCTGCCCGAGCGGGCATGACTTTATGAGGGGCCACGGGAAAAAAATGAATGATCATATCGCACAATTTGCTTTTGTGGGGCCACGATTCATCAGCACCTGTCGAGATTTGGTTCAATCTGGCCCTTGGGAATCCCGACCGGATAACGTGTTGTTCTACTTGAGGAACAGCATTGTCAATACTCTTGCAGTAAAGGAGGAATGACTATTATGGGCGCCATGGTACGCGTAATTCTCGGCGTGTTCGGTCCCTGTGGAGCTTTTGTGGTGGGGGTCTGCCTGATCCTGCTGGTGGCGTTTACCAGCCGCGGCTTTCAGGAAAAACTCAGCCACCTGGACACGATTCTTCTGATCGTCGGTATCCTGTCCCTGATCGGTGCCGGCTTCCTGTTCCTCTTGGGACTATTTTTCTGAAACCAATCTGAACGGGGGAATGAACTGGACCGGATGGCGACCCGATGCACCCGCGGGCAACTGCCGCACGGCGCCATTCTGAACGATTCAAGGTCCGTCAAGGCTTACGAGGAGTGTCATGCAGCTGACTGATGAGCAACTGGAAATTATCCACCATGATCCGAACCTGCATGCCACGGTCCTCGCCGTTGCCGGCTCCGGCAAGACGACCACCATGATCCATCGCATCAAGTACCTGGTGGAACAGAAAGGCGTGCCCCGGTGGGGAATTCGCGTCGTCATGTATAACGTGGCCGCGCGGGAGGATTTTGAAAAGAAACTCCAGGAAATCGGGCTGCCCGATATCAAAGTCCGGACGTTTCATGCCATGGGTTACACCATTTTGAAATGGGCCGCAACGAACGGGCATATTCCTCACCGACAACTTCTGGTCACTGATCGCGAGGTAGCTGCTGTGATCGAGGAGGCCATTCGGGTGTTGCGAAAGTCCGGGCGGATCGGCCGTCGGGAAGTCATCGACATGGAAGCCACGCAACTGGCGATCGCCACGTGGAAATCAATGCTGACGCCACCGGAGGAGGCAAGTCATCAGGAATCCCCCATATTTGCCGAGATTTACAAGGTATTCGAACAGGTCCGCCGCGCGAAATCGGTGCTGACCTTCGATGACCAGATTTATGACGCCGTGCGGTTATTGCAGCAGAATCAAACGGTGCGGGCCAAAATGGAGAACTGCCTGGAACACCTGATCATCGATGAATTCCAGGATGTCAATTATGCCCGGTTGAAGCTGGCTAAAATCATCGCCGGCCATACGGCCCGGGTCATGGTGGTGGGTGATGACGACCAGTGCATCTACGAATGGCAGGGTGCCCGGTCCTCATTCATCAAGCGCGGCTTCATGTCGGAGTTCACAGATTTTCCCCACGCCACCTACACGTTGTCCCGATCGTTCCGGCTGGGACCCAAGATCGCCCAGGTGGCGGCGAACGTGATCGGACACAACACCGATCGGGTGGAAAAGGATCTGATCGCCAATGATCTGCGCAAGAAAAGCACCATCGTCTGGGATTCGGTGTCGGAGGTGCCGTCTGGTCTGCAGGCGATCCAATACATCGAAGAACTGCTGACACGGGGTATTCCTCCCCGGGACATCGTGGTGCTTGTCAGAAAATACAGCCAGGCGTCCCAATTGCAGAGCCTGATGCTGGCACGCAAATACCCCTATTTCGTGGATGGGCAAATTCCCCTGCAACATTCCTTCGCCGTAAAATTAGCCATTCATTATCTCGACCTGGCCGTGGCACTGGACACACCCCTCACGGCCAGGCTCAAGGAGAGTCTGACCGTGGTGGCCAATCGTCCCATGCGATTCGTCAAGATGGAGCTGTTCAGGAATTTCCTCGAGGCCAACCTGGCGAAGGGGGCCACCGTAAGCCAGGTGCTAACAGACAGGCTTAACTTGAAGAACATCGGCCTGCATGCCTCTGCTATCCGGAATCTGTCTCACCTGGAAACATTGCTCCGCAAGGCCCGACGCCCGGGGCTGGTTCATTCGGCGCTGAAACTGCTGCGATTCCTGAGCAAAAACGACGACAGCGCCAGCCGGGCCGTTGTATATTTACTTGAAAAAATAGATTTTAAATCTGTTTTCCTGGACTACGAGGGTGAATCGGCCGCCGAGGAGAACCTGTCCTTGATTGAGAGTTTCGCCGTCCTGCTTAAGGAAGCGGCCGTCCCCCTGGATGGCGTACACGCTTACCTGCAGACCACCGATCCCAAACAGGGCAAACCGGAAAGCGATTGCATCCGGATCACCTCCATTTTCAAAGCCAAGGGGCTGGAATGGGAATACGTGTTCATGCCGGACCTGGTCGAACGGCAATGTCCGGACCTGCGGCTGACGGTGAATGTATGCTTGAACAAGACAGATCCAGATCGCTCCATTGACCCGACGGAGGCATTGGAAAGCGAGCGGCGACTCTTTTATGTTGGCGTGACCCGGGCGATAAAGGGATTGTACCTGTTCGCCGATCCGACCGAGGAGCGGCCGGTCAGCCGATTCATTAGCGAAGCGAGGATACCGGAGACGGTCGACGCCGTTGAGGCTCTCCAGGATATCCTGGAAACCGGCACCGAAAACTCCTCAACGATCAACAGGCTGCAGGCGTGTGCCAAAACAGACAATCGACTGAAGCATGGCTTGATGGTGATGCTGCGCCTGGCATCGATCCAGGAGAACCTGCCCCGCCAGGTGAAGTCCAACCTGAACCGCGTCACTATCGCGGTCAACCGCACCAAGCCGGCCGCCTTCACCTACCCCGAGGCCTACCCTGATTCCCCCGGCCAGAAGCAGGAAGCAACGGAGAGGTCAGGATTGCCGTTTTGATCCTCAGGATGTTGCATAATAGATGCTTATCCGCATTAATCTAAAATGTCTTTGGAATCCTCATAATTGAATACTTTCTGCCGCCGGGTATTTATCTGTCTATCGGCTACGTCCATCTGACTGGGCAGGGTGACCTCGGCGCAGTTGGCGTGGTCGAAGGAGAGGCCATAGGCCACGGCGAAGCGGTGAAACTCCTCGGCGGGGAGGCCGTGCCGATCCAGCTCGTCCTCGCGCGGACACGGCAATGCCACCAGGGCATAGGGCGGCACGTCACAGCGATGGTGATTCCGGGCACGGTGGGTCTTCCGGACGGTGTTCACGTAAAAATGACTTTGGTAACCGCCACCGCCGAAAAAGATGGGCAGGCTGGCCTGCCGGCCGGCGCGGGGCAGATTTTTCTGAAAGATATCGGTGAGCTTGTCGAAAAAGTCAGGGGCCCAGACCAGCGTGTCCTTGTACTTGATCTGCATGATGAGGGTGGCGCAGAAAGTCTGGATCTCATGGATTTCCGATTTGAGGATCTTGATCTCCGGAGGGTCATCGTCCGGATCGAGCAGGTTCCGCTCCAGTATCTCTCGTTCGACCGCCCGGCCATCACCCTGCCGGCGCATGATCTTCTCGCACAATGCGTTCACACCGAGCGAACGGACCAGCCCTTCGTAGAAATTGAGGTGGGTCGTGCCCTGGTCGCGCCGGAAACGGAAGGAAACACCGTCCAATGTGCCGCTGCCCACGTCCATGAAAATATAGACTCCATCCCGCGCCTGCCGGGAGCTGACAAAAGAGCGGACCGCCGCGGCGATCTCGGGATGGGAATGACAGTGGATGACCTTCGCCTGTTCGTGGATCTCTTCACAGGTCGCTTCATACCACTGCTGCAATGCATCCAGGGGTATCGTGGCGGGAAAGGACTCATCATCGGCCATCACCCAGCCGGCCCGGAACACCCGCTCGAAGCGCTGCAGGGCCGGTGAGTCGCAGTACTGCACCGGAACGCAGACGTTGCCGGTCCAGCGAACGTCGTAGCCTTCCATCCGCTGCGCCTTGGCCCGCATGACCCAGGCCTGCGCCCGGCGGACGATGCCGCCCAGCAGAAAGGCACATACCGCCTCGATGACCAGGGGGGAATCCAAACGGGGTACCGGCGCCAGCCAGGCGAAATCGTCCGGTTGTTGTTCATCGAGGGCGGCCAGGCGCATCTTCAGATAATCGACGCGCCTTGCCTCGCCGGTGGATGCCCCGGCCTCCGCCGCCGCCAGGCTCACCTGCCCGCGGGCGTCCAGCCAGACCACGGCCGGGATCAGGGCCCACTCCCACTCCCCGCCGTCGGCCCCGAACATCACCACCCCGCTCTGCTCCCGGCCGATATCGCGGTAGCACACCTTGCAGAACCGGGTCCCGAAATCGATGCCCAGATTGAACACGAGGGTCCGGCGTGGCCGTGGCGCCCGGCGCGGCGCGCTCTCCACAGCCGGCTGAGTCACCGGGACCGGTTCCGCCTCGGTACTCATCTCCTCAGCCGTGGCTTCTTTCTCCGTTTCTACGGGTGCCGGTATGACCGGGGCCGGCGGTCCCTGCGCGGGTACCTGCAGGGGGTGGGAGTCCCTCGGCACCGCCTTCTCCGACCTGTCTGGCTCGGTGGGAACTTCCGCTCGAGGTTCCGGCGGCGGTTGAGGGGGCCTCTCCGGCCGTGTTTCCGCCCACGGTACCGGCGGCGCGGGGATCGGCGGGACATGTTTGCGCTTCGCCTTCTGCCTGAAGGGCTTCCTGAGCAGATCCAGCACGCGTTTCAACAAGTGACGCATGGTCTTTCCCCTATTCGATGAAAATGACGCCGGCCGCCAGGTCGTCGAAACCACATTCCGTGCCCCGCTTTTCCCGGATCTGCTCCATCCGCAGCTGGTAATCGTGTTCCACCTTTTTGAGCAGTCCCTCGGTGGCCGGGATGATCTGCAGCGTACCCTCGCGGCGATAGCGCGCCAGCCGCTCCGTCAGCTCGGTGCGTTTCCGTTCGGCGTAGGCCCGCACGCTCTGCTCCTGCAGGTTGCAGCGGTCCTGGTTGGTGGCCTTGAAATTTTCCTGGAGAATGGTGAAGGCCTGGAGAAGCTCACCCCGGCAGCGGTCGATGAGTTCCAGCAGGGGTGAGGGATCTTCGATCCTGTATTGCGGATTGGGATGCGGCTGGCCCTGGCGGGAGGCCAGCAGAATCAGCGCCTCGGCCGCATCGGCCGACAGGACCGTATCGTCCATGGCCCGGATGACCTGGTAGGCCAGCCGGTTCTCCGTGTACAAGCCCTTCAACCGCCAGATCTGGATCAGATAGGTGTAGAGCCCGCGGGGCAGCCCGGCATCCGCAGCGGCCAGCACCGCCGCCGAGACCGTATGCAGGCGCCGCTCGCGGGTCTCGTATTCCTGGCGGATCCACTGAATGAGGGGATGCAACGGGTCGATGAGTTCCTCCCCCTGGCCGATCCGCACCGTGCGTCGCGGATCGAAGCGGCAGGTCACCGGGCTCGTGGTCCGGAAAAGCTGCGTAGGTGTCGCCGCCCGCTGTTTGATGACGTAATGATGGAGCGCCGTCCGGGCCTCGTCGGAGAGCTGCACCAGCAGTGTGTTGGGTTTCACGGATTGGCGATCCAGCACCGTGCCGGGATACCAGGCGCGGAAGAAATCGTCCACCAGGCTCAGCAGCTCCTCGGGGCTCAGCCAGCGTCCCTTGTCGCGGCTGTCGCGGATGGATTCCATGATATAGTCGGAGAACGCCCACAAATTGGCGGCCTGCTTCTCCAGGTCCTCCTGGATGGCCCGCCGGTTTTCGATGGTGCGCTCCATCTCCAGCGCCTTGGCTTCCAGCTCCGCCTCGGAGAGCTGCGGATCGAACAGCTCGAGGATCAGCTCGTCCGTCATGTCGCCGAGGATGTTCTCCAGCTCGCCGATGCTCTCCCGGAAAATGTTGATGCGGTCATACAGCCGGTAGAGGATCTTCTGTTCGATGGTGTTTTCCAGGACCAGATTAACGATGGAGATGGTGGGTGATTGCTGGCCCAGACGGTCCAGCCGGCCGATGCGCTGTTCCACCCGCATGGGATTCCAGGGCAGGTCGTAGTTGACCAGGATGCGGCAGAACTGCAGGTCGATACCCTCGCTGCCCACTTCCGAGGAGAGCAGGATATTGGGCCCCTCCGGCTGCCGGAACGCCTCGATGACGGCCCACTTGTCGATGTCGACGCCGCCCATGATGAGGCAGGTGCGGATGCCGTCCGCCTCCAGCCGGCGCTGCAGGTATTTCAGGGTGCCGCGGAAAAAGGCGAAGATCACGATCTTCTCCCCGGGATTCCGCTGGAGCTCCTCTTTGAGGAAACCCTTGATACTGTAGTACTTGCTGTCACGGGCTTCCAGAGCGGACGTGTCGAAATCCCGCGGGTCGAACAGCCGCTCGAAGTCTGGACGGAGTGCGTCACCCGGTTCCTCTCCGTCAAAATCGTCGACGTCCGGAAAACCGGGCAGCGTTACCCCGAGGTCCTCCCACAACAGCTCGGGCAGCAGATCCCGCTCATGCCAGCCCTGCAGGGCGGCCGGCATGCAGCTGGAGATCTGCCGCAATCGCGCCACCAGGGAGAAGATCTTGGTACGGTCATCCTGCCGCCAGTTGTTGGCGATGTTTTCCTTCACCCGCTCATACACCGACCGCTCCATCTCATTGAGGCGGACCGTCAGCACCTGGGCCCGCCGCTCCACCCGGTTTTCCAGCACTTCCCGCTTGCGGGTGCGGTTCATGTACTGGGACAGGAGCGAGCACTCCTCCAGCATCCGTCCCACCTGTACCAGCTTCGGTCGGCCGTTGTTCGCTTCGCGGGCGAGCACTTCCGCCACCCGCCGCAGCAGAACACTGGATTGAAAGTATTTGGACTGGCGAGCCTCGTTCACGGCATCCAGCGCCTCCGCCAGGGCGGGCGGGTTCCGCCACAGGCACCGCTGGGCGTGGACGATGGGCCGGTTGGCCTGCAGGGCCCCCTCGAAACTGATCTCGTCGAAGAATTCCTCGGGATTGATGAGGCGCATCAGCTGGAACAGGTTCTCGTTCCCCAGCTGGATGGGCGTGGCCGTCAGCAGTAAAAGGTGCTCGGCGGCGTCCCGCAGCAGGCGTCCCAGGCGGTTGTTGGCCGTGGCAGGATTGCGCAGGTAGTGGGCCTCATCGATGATGACCAGGTGCAGGAGCGGCTCCGCGCCCCGCATCATGGCCTGGTCCAGGATGTTGGCCACCCGGGCGCGCCGGGAGGGCTTCTCCTGCTGGTCGAAATCGGCCGGCGGGCGCAGGCCTTCCAGACTGGCGATGGACACGAACGAATGGGGCACGCCGCGCTGCCGGAAGCCGCTGAACTGCTCCAGCAGGCGGTTCGAGTCGACGATCTCGGCGTGGATGTTGAACCGGTGGTGGAGGTCGTCCTGCCACTTGGTGCGCAGCATGGCCGGGCAGATGATGAGCAGGCGCCGCGCGTCCTGGCGGGCCTGCAGCTCCTTCCAGACGTACATGGCCTCGATGGTCTTGCCGAGGCCCACCTCGTCGGCGATGAGCAGGCGGCCCACCGAGGACTCGATGAAGCGCAGCACCGGTTTGAACTGGTGGGGATAGAAGTCGGTGTTGCTGGTCTCCATGCTGTAGAAGACATTGGTCAGCTGGCCCTTGACCTTCTCCAATGTCAGGACGCGCCGCAGATCGATGGGCAAGCCGTAATTGCCCTGGGTGATCAGGGTCTCGATATCTTCAGCTTCCGGGCAAGGCTCGAGATCGTCCACCAGTTTGAACGAGCGCTCGTTAGGGCCGAATGTCACCCGGACATAGATGAGATCGCCGGTCTGGCGCAGTTCCCCCGTGGTCATCCCCTGCCGGCCGGGATTGTCGCGGAGCCGGACACGCTGGTTGGGTCGGGCCGGGTCCCAGTCCATGAGTCCCCCGTTTGCTTTGTCGACGAAAACAGAATCAGTATAATGGGCAAGCTTCAGATGTGTCAATAATATGCAACAGGATAATCCAACACAAATTCTCTTCCATCCATTTCATCACCTGACGAGGTTTGACCAATATATGTCTATCTGGTCAACAATTTATGGGGAAATGACAACGCCTGTTTTCGCGACTGATCACCTCGCTCGTCTGGAATTTTCGATACTGGATTCTTTAAACAGGGTGACCGCCATCACACCCGCCCCACGAAGACGTGCCCTGCGGATTCTGTTCAGATTCGTCCGGATAGATCTACCGGCCACCTTCTTCATCAAAACGGCCGCGGCGTGCCCCGCCGCCGGCATCACCCTCCCTCTCGGGTAGTTCAAGCATCCTGCTTGGTGTAGCTCAAGCATCTTGCTTGTTGGTGTAGCTCAAGCATCTTGCTTGTTGGTGTAGCCCAAGCATGATGAACTCGCAAAAAGTCTAACATATTGAAAAAGTGAAACATAGTGAATATTTCGCTTGACTCTAGGGTCCTTGGGTGGTACATTATCGTTTTAGAATCAATAGGATAAAAGCCGTTATATGAT
>Ga0209164_1000568_pt1 | contig 79676 bp, 72 predicted proteins | sample MTBNYHSulfiMetaG_FD_187458 | JGI IMG/M metagenome (GOLD analysis project Ga0209164, IMG submission 187458) | Enrichment culture microbial communities from rom New York Harbor, USA that are MTBE-degrading - MTBE-NYH (New York Harbor Sulfidogenic)... | ecosystem: Environmental > Aquatic > Marine >... | reverse complement strand
TCGGCAGTCATGTTCGCGGGCACGAAAGCCACGGGTGCCCGGTATTGGTACGGCTACGTGAACCCCGCCGGCCCCGAATACCCGTGCGTGGAGCGCGAGCTGATCGGGACCTACCCGCTGTGCCGGCTCGCCGACGGTACTCCGGTGCCGGATGAAGAGGGCCTGACGTGCGAGGACCCGGTGTCGTATCGCGGCTGGTGGAGTGCGAGGTTCGACGCCCGGTTCATCCTGTACGACCCGGCCGACCTTGCGCGCGTGGCCCGCGGCGACATGGAGCCGTGGGAGCCGCAGCCGTACGCCTACCTCGACATCGACGAGCACCTGTTCGCAAACCCCGCTGGCATCGAAGCCGAGATGCTCGGCACTGGCGACCAGCGCCGCTTCCGGGTCGGGGATATTGCGTTCGATCGCGAGAACGGCCTGGTCTACGTGCTCGAGCTGTTTGCCGAGGATGCCCGACCGGTCGTGCATGTGTGGCGGGTGACAGGCCCCGGCCCTGTCGGCGAGGCCCCCTGAGAACCCGAGCCCCGTTCGGGCCCCTTCCTCGCGGCTCCCTGTGGATTCTGTGGATACTGTGGACAATCGATGCAGGTCAGACCGCCTGCGCCCTAGCACCGACCGCTCGCCACAAACCCCTGCGAATCGCACACGAAACGCTTGCGTTTGTGGAGCGGGCGCGCATAATAGACAATGCGAGGTCGTTGTAGAACTCAGATGGGCTTAGCCGCAAGGCGACGGTTCGTTCGAGGGAAGCAGCGGCCTCGCACTCTTGTGCGCTGACTCGCGCGCTCCGCCGCGATATCCCGCGACCGCAGCAGGACCCGTTCCGGTTGGAGCGGGCTGTGCTCTCTGGGCACATACTCGGGTAGGGGATACGCCGAAGACCGCGACGCCGGGGGTGACTATGGCGCACGTCACGCTGAAGTCGGGCTACACCGAGCTCGTGGACCGGCTCAACCGCTTCCCGCAGGGAGCGCCCCCTTCGGAATCCCTCTACAAGATCCTCGCGATCCTGATGAGCGAGCGTGAGGCCGGCGTCATCGCGCAGATGCCTGTCAAGCCGTTCACCGCAGCGAAGGCCGCCCGCATCCTGAAGATGGAGGTTGCCGAGGCGCGCCGCGTCCTCGACGAGCTGGCTGGCCGGGCGATACTCGTGGACACCGAGCGCGACGGCGAGACCACTTACACGTTGCCTCCGCCCATGGCGGGCTTCTTCGAGTTCTCGATGATGCGCATGCGGGGCGACGTGGACCAGCGTCTCCTGGGCGAGCTGTTCTATCAGTACCTCAATGTCGAAGAGGAGTTCATCACGAACCTGTTCGTGAGAGGGGAGACGCAGCTCGGTCGCACCTTCGTGCACGAGCCCGTACTCTCGAGCGAGAACTCGCTGCACGTGCTCGACTACGAACGCGCCAGCCACATCATCGAGTCGGCCTCGCACCGTGGGATCGGCGTATGCTACTGCCGGCACAAGATGATGCACGTGGGCCGAGAGTGCGACGCACCGCTCGAGATCTGCATGACGTTCAACGGCGTCGCGGCATCGTTGACCAGGCACGGCTACGCGCGCGAGGTCGACGTGAGCGAAGGGATGGACCTGCTGCAGCAGGCCTACGAGCGCAACCTGGTGCAGTTCGGCGAGAACGTGCGCAAGGGCGTGAACTTCATCTGCAACTGTTGCGGTTGCTGCTGCGAGGCGATGATCGCCGCCCGCAAGTTCGGCATGCTCAACCCGGTGCACACGTCCAACTTTCTGCCGGTCGTCGACGAGACGGCGTGCAACGCCTGCGGGAAGTGTGTCGCCGCGTGCCCGGTAGAGGCCATGTCGCTCGTCTCTTCGAACGATGGCCGCGATCCGAAAGCCCGCAAGGCCCGAGTCGCCGAGGACATCTGTCTCGGATGCGGCGTGTGCGTCCGCACGTGCACGCATTCGGCACTCAGTCTGCGCTCGCGTCCGGAGCGGGTCATCACGCCGCTGAACTCCACACACCGGGTGATCGTGATGGCGATCGAGCGCGGCAACCTGCAGGACCTCGTTTTCGACAACCGGGTGCTGTGGAACCACCGGGCCCTGGCGGCGGTGCTCGGGGTCGTGCTGAAGTTGCCACCGATCAAGCAGGCCATGGCGAGCCGGCAGATGAAGTCGCGCTACCTCGAGTACCTGATCGCGCGTTTCGCGTAGGCACCCTGTGGATTCTGTGGATACTGTGGACAGTTGACGCAGCTCAAGCCGCCTGCGCCCCAACTCCGACCGCTCGCCGCAAACCCTTCTGAATCGCATGCGAAACGCTTGCATTGCCGGCGCAGGCGAGCATAATAGGCGATGCGAGGTCGTTGTAGAACTCAGATGGGCTCAGCCGAAAGGCCACGGTTCGTTCGAGGGACACAGCGGCCTCGCACTTTTGCGCGCTTCGACAGCCGCCCTACGCTCGCAACCACGGCTTGAGCCAGTCGAACAGCTTTCCGCGGTGGTACTCGTAGTACACGAAGTAGCCCAGCAGCAATCCGCCCACGATGTCGATCGAGTAGTGCGAGTGCGAGACCAACAGCAAGGCGATCTCGGCGATCGTGAGCGCGCCCACCGCGCGCTTGAGGCCGGGTGCGTCCTCGGCACTGATGATCAGGTAGAACAGCAGCATCGTGGCGGCGTGTCCCGAGGGGAACTCGCCCCAGTTGCGGATGTTCTCGTGCACGGTGAAGTGCGTGGCCTCGTCATACGGCGTCCCGAGAGGCGTGAGCACCATGATCACCGCGCGGAAGATCTCCATCAGGCCGAACAGCGCGATGATTTCGGGTATCCGCTGCCGGTGCTCCGCGCGAAACGCATACACTCCCAGGAGCACCGCGCCGCCCACGTACGCGACCTCGACTGCGAACTGCATCGAGGGCACGTGCGGCAGCAGGTCGAACAGCAGGTCGGGTGGGCTTGGACGGTCCGGGTACAGCGTCTGGATCGTGTAGCTGCCGGTACCTGCGAGCACGCCTGAGAGCGCCAGGACCCCCACGCCCACCGCCAGCGCGCGTAGCCAGCGTGCTCGAGGAGGTGGCGCCGCGGTATCTTCGGCTGGTTTGCTCATGAGCGACGCCCTCCCTGGCAGAGTGCGGACGGGCTACATCAGGCTCGAGGCGAGGCGGGCCACCGAGTCGCCGAAACGTATGAGCGGGCTCCACGACTCGATCTGCTCGAGCGTGACCTCTTCGCAGTGCACGAGGTCGGCCCGGAAGATGTCTTCTTGCTGCCTTGCGAGGCGCTCGTCGTACATCCACACCATGAGTTCCTGGTTGAGCTGCAGGGAGCGCACGTCGAGGTTCATGGTGCCGATGGCGCTCATCTTCCCGTCCACGACGATGGACTTGGCGTGGAAGAATCCCGCCGTGTACAGGTGCACGTGCCCCCCGGCTTCGATAAGGGGCTCCCAGAAGGTATGAGCGGCGCGGAACGCGAGTATCTTGTCGGGCCACCCGGTCATCATGAGGCGCACGTCCACGCCGGCGAGCGCCGCGTTGACCACGCTTTCGAGTAAGGCCTCGGTGGGGACCCAGTAAGGGGACTGCAGCCAGACGCGCTCGGCCGCCCCCGAGATCGCGATCTGGTGGGCCCGGGTCGCAGAACCCCAGTAGTCACTCACCCCCTGTGCGACTACCTGGACCGGGATCGCCTTGGCCGAGGGCGCCTTTGCGTGGGCGGGGAAGTACGCAGGCGCGAACAGGCTCTCCTGAAGCACTTCGTACCACCGGAAGGCGAACAGCTTATGCAGCTCAACGGCGGCCGGTCCCGTGAAACGCAGGGCGGTGTCTCGCCACGAGGGAAACCTGTCGCCCCCGTCGACGTACTCTTGCGAGATATTCATGCCGCTGGTGTGCCCGATCTCCCCGTCGATCACGGTGATCTTGCGGTGGTTGCGGTAGTTGAGCTTCGAGAGCTGGTTCACGTCGCTTGCGTGCTGCGCCCCCAGCGCCTCCAGCGCTCGGAGCTGGTCCTTCTTGTTCCCGATGTTGCCAAGGAAGTCGTTGAGGATTCGCACCTCGACACCGGCCTTGAGCCGCTCTGCCAGCGCGTCGCAGACCTGCTTGGTGAGTTCGTCCCGCCCCCAGATGAAGTACTGCATGTGGATGTAGCGTTGCGCTCTCGAGATGTCCTCGATCAGCGCCGGGAAGTACTCCGCTCCGCTCGTGTAGACCGTGACCCCGGTCGCCGGCAACGGAACCGCACCCAAGTTGTCCGTCTCGATCGCTTGCATGACCCTGTGGCTCGGCAGCCCCACGTTGTCGTCTTTGACCGCATTCGTGAAGTCGGCGTACCTCGAGTAGTACGCACGCATGTAGGGGACCTGGATCTCGAGCAAGCGGCGATACCACTTCCGCTTCGGGGTGATCGCGCTCCAGTCCCGCCCCGCAAGTATGTAGATCGGGATGCCGATGCCCGGCAGGAACACGAGGGTGATGATCCACGCGAGACTCTGGACCGGACCACGGTTCTGAGAGACGACGATGACGATCACCGCCGCCCAGTATACATAGAGGGCAACCGTGAACATCGTCCGTATCATTTCACCGGACATGCGGCGTTTGCACCTGCCTTCCCTCGGCCCTATCCAGTAGGTACGTAACGGGGGCGTACTCGAAACGTGCGCAATGGGCCGAGGAGCCGTGTCGGGCGCACGAGGTGCCCTGTGGATTCTGTGGATACTGTGGACAATCGCCGCAGGTCAGGCCGCCTGACCCTGTGTTGCGACCGTTCGCCACAAAGCTGGGACGGTCTTACGAAAGGCCCTTGCATTGTGGGCTCGTTGCGGCATACTTCTGATTGTGAGGTCGTTGTAGAACTCGGATGGGCACAAGCCGCAAGGCGAAGGTTCGCTCGAGGGACGCAGCGGCCTCGCACTTTGCGTCGTGGAGTGGGCACGGATAAGGCCCCGGCATCGTGCACCGGGGCCTTTCTCTGTGCGGTCGTTCAGGGTGCTACGCACTCAGCCATCCCGCATCGGCGGGGACGATCGCGCCGTTGATCTTGGTCGAGGCGTCCGAAGCCAGGAACAGTGCGAGCTGCGCGATGTCGTCGGGCTGGAGCTGGCCCGGAATCGCGGCGTAGTAGGTTTGGCACCGTGCGCTGCCGGCCGGGTCCATCTTGGTGGGGTCGACGCTTTGCATGATGTTGGTCTCGACCGCGCCTGCGGCGATCGCGTTGCAGCGGATTCCTTCCTGCGCGTAGCGGAAGGCGGTCTGCTTGGTCATGCCCACGAGGCCGTGCTTGGAGACCGTGTACGCAAGACCGGCGGCGCCGCCGCCCACGCCCGCCACCGACGCGGTGTTTACGATCGAGCCGCCACCGTCGGCGAGCATTGCCGGGATGGCCTTTCGAGTGAGGTACATCGGCCCGTAAAGGTTCACGCCCAAGACGCGCTCCCACATCTCGTTCGTGAGCTCGGCCGCGCCTTGGTTGACGTCCATGACGCCGGCGTTGTTGCACAGAACGTCCAGGCGACCGTGGGCGTCGACGGCCTTGTCGATGATCGCCTCGGCGTCGGCCTGAACGGCCACATTGCCCTGGATGCCGGTGATCGTGCCGCCGGCTTCGCCGATCTCCGCTACCACCGCGTCGAGTGCTTCTTGGTTCCAGTCCGCCGCAACGACGGATGCTCCTTCGCGCGCGAACAGGTGCGCCATCGCCTTGCCCATGCCCGAACCCGCGCCGGTGATCACGGCTACTTTCCCTTCGAGCTGCATGTCTGCTCCCCTCTCGATGTCTCCCCAGCGGCGCAGCGGCGCGCCACATGACATTGCAGCATATCTCTTACGGGCTGCACGGCACCGGCGCCCTCGCAGCCACGTGACGAGCTGATGCATGCCGATGACGTAGCGCCGGAAGAACGCCGCATGCCGGAGCCGCCTTGCGACGGCCCCGGCAGGGGGAGGGGCAACTGGTCCCTCTACGCGATTGCGGCGATGCGGGCGCGCACGTCGGCTTCGACCACGCCGTCGCGCATGTGGATCGTGCGGTCGCACGCGTCTGCCACTTCAGGGTTGTGCGTCACGATCACGAACGTGGTTCCTTGCGTCTGGTTGATGTGGCGCATCACGCGCACTATCTCGTCGCTTGTGGCGGTGTCCAGGTCGCCGGTGGGCTCGTCGCCCATGACGATCTTGGGGTCGTTCACTAGTGCGCGAGCTATCGCCACGCGCTGCTGCTGTCCGCCGGACAGCTCGGTGGGCATGTGACCCATTCGGTCGCCCAGTCCCACAAGTTGCAGCAGCGTCTGCGCTTTGCGGGTGGCGTCGCGCCGCGAGGCGCGGGCATACTCGGCTGCCAGGGCGACGTTCTCTGTCGCGCTCATCGTTGTTACCAGGTTGAATCCCTGGAAGATGAAGCCGACCTCCTTGCCGCGGATCTTGGAGAGCGCGGCGCCACGCAGCGTGTCGACGCGGCGGCCGGACAGCCACACCTCACCGGAGTCCGGCGTGTCCAGGCAGCCCGCGATGTGCATCATCGTGGACTTGCCAGAGCCGCTCGGGCCCATGATGGCGGTCATCTCACCCTGCTCGATCTCGAGCGATGCCCCGCGCAGGGCGTCGACGAAGTTGTCCTTGCCGAGCTTGTAGCGCTTGTGCAGGTCGGTAACGGTCACGATCGGTGTCATTTCGGTTCCTCCTCCTGTAGCAACTCTGTCTTCCGAAGCTCTGTCTCGTTTCGGGTCGGCCGGCCCGCCACCAGGGGTGGCGGCGGGCCGCCTAGGTCGTGCGCGCACACTACTCGTAGCGCAGCGCCTTTACCGGGTTGAGCGATGCGGCGTGCCACGCGGGGTACAGCCCGGCGATCACGCCAAGGACCAGTGCGAATACCACCGACCCTGCTGCTAGCCGCTCCGTGACCAGGAACAGCCGGGTGGCGCTGGCCGCGCCGGCTGCGTTGGCCAGGTACACGACACCCGCACCCAACGCGAGTCCCGCAAGCCCGCCAAGGAACCCGATCAGGGCCGACTCGGAGATGAACTGCCGCATCACGGCGCCCCGCGTGGCACCGATCGACTTGCGGATGCCGATCTCGCGTGTGCGCTCGGCCACAGCCATCGTCATCGTGTTGATCACCGACAGGCCGCCGATCACAAGCGAGAGCAACGCGACCGCATAGATGATCTGGTTGAAGATCTTGAGCGGCTCCTCCACCGAGGTCTTGAAGTCGGCCGGCCCCATCGCGGAGATGTCCGACATCTCTGCCTCGATGGTGTCGGCGAGCTCGTCGGGGTCGACGCCTTCGGCCGGATAGACCGTGATGTCCGTTACGACCTCGTTCGGGTCGAGCGCGTCGCGAACCGTGTTCGGCAGACCCTCGGCGAAGATCTCTTGCGCGTCGGCGAGAGACACCCATGCGGTCATGTCGGGCGCGGTCAACGTCTTCTCGTTGATGCCGATCACCTCGAACTCGCGACCGCGGATCTCCACGGTCCCGCCGACCTCGGCGTTAAGCTTGTCGACCAGGTCCGAGCCGATCACGACCTTACCCGTCTCGCCGGGCTCCAGCTCGCGGCCCTCGGCCATAGCGACTTCGAAACTCTCGTAGCCCTCACCGCGGAAGTCGTCCGCGCCGATCATCGGCGGCACGCCCATGCTTACGGAGGACGGGTCCTCCTCGAGCATAAGCCCCATGCTTCCCGAGGCGCGGGCCACGCCATCGATCGTCTCGAGCTGGTCGACCAGGTCCAGAGACAGCGGGTCGCTCGACATCCCACCCATACCGCTCGCGCCGGTGACGACCACCTTGTCGGCGTAGTAGTCGGTGCCGCCGTCGACCAGCAGCTGCATCTTCTCGGCCATGGCGCCCATCACGACCAGCGCCAGCACACCGATGGTGATGCCGAAGATCGTCAAGAAGGCGCGCATCGGCCTTCTGAATACGTTACGTAGAGCCCTCATTGTTCCCTCTCCCTCGTTTCCCGGTCCTCGTCCTGCCAAGAACCGGTTCCGTCTTCCCATGCACGCCGTCCGCGTCCGGGCGGCATCAGTACTGTGGAGCACACACTAGTTCGGCACGACAACTAGTGTCAAGTCCCTAATAGTAAAAAGTTGCGACTACTTTCGTGGGGATGTCGCGAAAGAGCACGTCGCGTTCGTGAGTCTTTCACGAGCGCGGCTGCACGCAGTACACCCTCGTTCGCGGTCTCCTGCCGCGTTGTCCGAGTCGGAGCGCTCGGCTACACTGACGGTCTAGGGTAGGGAGTCGGCCGACGTGCAGAGTGTTGGGCCGACGCCGGCAGGGACGCGTGTCACGCAGCGACGTTCGTCGGGGTGGGGGCATGTGCCCGCGGAAAACGAATCGAGGCGAACGCAGTTGAAACGAATTGGCCCGATCTTACTGTCCGTGCTGCTCGTGCTGTCCATCGTCGCTACCGGGTGCTCGACCGACTCCGGTGACGACGGGGGCACCACCTCGGACGCCGACAGTGGCAGCGAAGAACCGATCATCATCGGTGCCGCGCTGTGCCAGACAGGTATCCAGGCGCCGCTGGACGAGCCGGCTCTTCGCGGCGCTCAGCTCGCCGTTGATGTCCTCAATGAGAACGGCGGAATCCTTGGCAGGCCGGTCGAGCTGCTGAACATGGACGGCAAGAGCGACCCGGTGACCGTGGGCAACGTCGCCAAGCAGATGGTCGACCGCGGTGCGGTTGCCATCATCGCTCCGAGCGACTTCGATTTCGGTGGCCCAGCGAGCCGCGAGGCGCAAAACGCCGGTCTCGTCGGCATCTCGCCGTGCGCGTCCTCTCCGCTGTACGGTTCGGCCGCACTCGGTGACAAGCAGTTCACCATGTCCATGTGGAACACCACGATGGGCGCGGCTGTGGCCGAGTACGCGTGGGACCAGGGCTTCAGGTCCGTCTACGTCATCACCGACGACTTCATTGACTACACCAAGAGCCTGAGCCGTTACTTCATCATCCGTTTCGAGGAGCTCGGCGGCGACGTCATCTTCGAGGACACCTACACGCAGGGCCAGGCGGACGTTTCCGCGCAGCTCGCGCGCATCAAGGCCCTCGACGAGCAGCCGGACTTCATTTACATCTCGTCGTACATGCCCGACCTTGCGCTCATGATCCGTACCCTGCGTGAGTCCGGCATCAACGTGCCCGTCTACGGCGGCGACGCCTACGACGACCCGGGCCTGTTCGAGGCGCTGGGTGCCGAGTACGGCAGCGATATCGTGTTCGACACTCACGGCTTCCTGAGCGAAGAGGGTCACCCGGACTATCCTGAGTTCGCCGCGGCGTACGAGGACAAGTTCGGCGATGCTCCCGACGCTGTTTGGATCATGCCGGGTTACGACGTCGTCATGCTGCTGGCCGAGACCATGGAGATCGCCGGTTCGACTGACGGTGCCGAGATGGCCAAGGTCATGGAGGAGACGACGTATGACCTGCTGACCGGTCAGCTCGAGTGGTCGGACGCAGCTTCGGGTCACGAGCCTAACAAGGCGGCAGGCATGGTCGAGCTGGTCGACGGCGAGCCGCAGTTCATCGGCTGGGTGATTCCCGAGAAGATTCCCGCACCGTAGGCACGCCCGATACGCACGTTCAAAAGGTACGCGCACTACTGCAAGACGTGACGCAACGGCCGGGAGAGAGTCCGCCAAGGATTCTCTCCCGGCGTGTGCCACGGACACGCACCACAGCGACCTGATGCTGGAGACTGCATGGAACCGTCCCAAGAACGAATCAGCACGCTTGCGATCGAGGGCTTGTCCAAGTCGTTTGCGGGTCTGAAGGCCGTCGACGATGTCAGTTTCACCTTGCAGACAGGCGAGATCTTAGGTCTTATCGGCCCGAATGGATCGGGCAAGACCACGCTGATCAACGTGGTTACGGGGCTACTTCCCCCCACGAGCGGCACGGTGCGCGTCGACGACGTGGAGACCACCAGGCTTCCCGCTCACAAGGTCGCGCGCTCCGGCCTGGCGCGCACGTTCCAGACCATTCGACTGTTCAAGGACCTGACTGTCCTAGAGAACGTCGAGGTTGCGGCAGTCAGCATGGGTACCCCGCGTCGCCGCGCTGTGAACGTCGCGCGGGACCTCATTGCCGAGATGGGTCTGTCGGGATGGGAGGAGCGCCTCGCACCCGAGTTGCCCTTCGGCCATCAACGCAAGCTCGAGATCGCGCGCGCCCTTGCCACCAGCCCCAAGTTCTTGCTGCTCGACGAGCCGGCCGCCGGCTTGAACGAAGAAGAGAGCGATCTGCTGCTCGAGCTGCTGAGAGGCATCCCTGCCAGCAAGCATGTGGGAGTGCTGATCGTAGATCACGACATGCGCCTGATGATGAACCTGTGCGCCCGTCTCCACGTGCTGAACTACGGCAAGACGATCGCGCAGGGCACCCCCGAGGATGTGCGCAGCGACCCCTTGGTCGTGACCGCCTACCTGGGAAAAACCGCATAGCGCAAGCATCGAGAGACACGCGGGAACGAGACTGCCAAGGAAGGAACTCATGCTCTCGGTCACGGATATCCACGCATCGTACGGTGCCGTCGCCGCCTTGCACGGCGTCTCCCTGGAGGTTGCCGAGGGAGAGCTTGTCGCCTTGTTGGGTACGAACGGCGCCGGCAAGTCCACCACACTGAAGTCGATCGCGGGCGTGTTGCGGCCCACGCAGGGCAACGTGACGTTCCTTGGCGAGGACATCACCAGTAGCAAGCCCGAGGCTATCCTGAAGAAGGGCATATCGCTCACGCCCGAGGGCCGCGAGATATTCACGAGTCTCACGGTGGCGGAGAACCTGCGCTTGGGGGCGTTCGCGTCGTACGACCGCAGCCGCTACGAGGCGGACCGCGACGAGATGTTCGAGTTGTTCCCCATCCTCAAGGAGAGACTCAGCCAGCCGGGCGGCCTGCTGTCCGGAGGGGAGCAGCAACAGCTGGCCATCGCACGCTCGCTCATGAGCCACCCCAAGCTGCTCATGCTCGACGAGCCCTCGCTTGGCTTGTCCCCGGCACTCGTGGAGCAGATTTTCGAGCTCATCGGAAAGCTGCGCGATCGCGGCATGACCATCCTGCTTGTCGAGCAGAACGCTGAGCGCGCCGTACAGGTCGCCGACCGCGTGTACGTCCTGAACACCGGCAGGATGGAGTTCGTCGGCACGCCGGAGCAGCTCGAAGCAGAACTGGACATTGCCTCGGTCTACTTCGGCAGCAATGGTCAGAAGAGCGAGGTGACCCTGTGATCGGCGGCGAGTTCGTCATCAACACCCTGAGCCTGGGGAGCCTGTACGCGCTGCTGGCCTTGGGTCTGGTTCTCGTGTACGGGATCCTCAAGCTCATCAACTTCGCGTACGGCGAGTACATCATGGTCGCCGGCTACACCATGTTCTTGCTCGGCACGTACGCGGGGCTCCCCATCTGGGTCAACATGGTGGTCGCGGTGCTGCTTGCCGCGCTCACGAGCTACTTGACCGAGCTCGTCGCGTTCCGGCCGGTCCGGACACACGCGTTCCACGCGATGCTGGTCACCTCGTTCGCGGTGAGTGTCTTGCTGCAGAACGCGGCGCTGCTGTTCGTGTCGCCGCGCTCGCGTGCGGTGCCGCTGCCCGCTGCGTTTAACGAGTCGATATCGCTGTTCGGCGTGGTGACACCGCTGCGCAACGTGCTCACCATCGTGACCACCGTCGTGCTCCTGGTCGCGCTGAGCCTGTTGATGAAGTACACGGTGCTAGGCATCGCGATGCGCGCCGCTGCCGATAAGTTCACGACCACGCGGCTGATGGGCGTGCCGGCGAACCTGGTGATCTCGGTGGCGTTCATCATCAGCGGCTTCCTGGCGGGCACGGTATCGCTCTTCTGGGTCGGCCGCTCGGCGTCCGTCGACCCGCTCATCGGCTTTGCGCCATTGCTGATCGCGTTCATCGCGACAGTCATCGGCGGCATGAACTCGCTCGTAGGAGCAGTGGCGGGTGGCTACGTGTACGGGCTTCTGTTCAACCTGCTAAGCGTGCTTCTGCCCGCTTCGATGATCAACTACCGCGACGCGTTCATGTTTGCGATCGTGATCTTGTTCCTGCTCCTGAAGCCCGAGGGCTTGATACGGGGCAGCTACACCGAGGAGCGTGTCGGATGAGTCCTTTGGGCAAGAACAGGGCGCTCGCCGGGCTGCAGGACAGCCCCACGATCGGCTTCATCGCGCTTGCGCTCGTCGCGGGCGCGGTCATCGTGTACGTCGCCGGCTCATCGGTGCTGGTCGATATCTACACCTACCTGTGTATCAACGTGATGTTCGTGCTGGGCCTGCAGATCTACATGGGTCATTCCGGCGTCTTGAACTTCACATTCGTTGGGTTCGTTGGAATCGGTGCCTACGCGTCGGGGATTCTCTCGACTCCCCCGATGGTCAAGGCGATGGGCGTGCCCAACATGTATCAGGCGTTGGTGGACGTCCACATGCCGGTCGTGCCGGCGATCCTGGCCGGAGGGGTGATCGCGGCGATCCTTGCCGCGATCGTGGCCTGGCCGCTCATGCGCCTATCCGACGCGGTGGGCGTCATCACGCTGTTCGCGGGATTGATCGTGATCCACGTGGTCCTCACCCAGTGGGACAACGTCACGAACGGCCCGCGCACCTTCTTCGGCATACAGTCGTTCACCACGCTGTGGGTGGCGCTCGGTGGGGCGGTGCTCACGCTGATCTTCGCGTACTACTTCAAGGAGTCGTCTCTCGGCTTGCGCCTGCGGGCGTCGCGTGACGACCGCCACGCGGGCCGCTCGATCGGCGTGAACTTCGTGGCCGTGCGCTACTACTCGTTCGTGATCAGCTCGTTCGTGGCCGGTCTGGCAGGCGGCTTGTGGGCGCACTACATCACGTCGTTCTCGCCCAAGTCGTTCTACGTCACCGAGTTCTTCCTGCTGCTAACGATGCTCGTCATCGGCGGCGCGGGCACGATTTCAGGCGCGGTGACCGGTACGGCGATCGTGAGCGTGATGCGCGAGCTGCTCCGCCAGCTCGAGGGCTACCTCAACAACTCCGGCGCGATCTCGTTCGAGGTCTACGGATTGACCGAGGTCACCGTGGCGATCCTGCTCATCATCATCCTGATAGCAAGACCCGAAGGTGTGATCGGCGTGCGCGAGGTGCGCCTGCCGTTCCTGAGCCGGAAGCGGCGGCCCATCGAGTCTGCCGAAGACACGTCGGCGTGACCGCCGGCGCAGGTCCGATCCAGCGCTTGTAGGACAGGAGGCCCGACAATGGCATCTGAGCTGACCAGAGATAAGGCGTTCTTCGCGTTCTCGCCGGACGTGGAGCCGGTGCTGCGCGTTGCACAGGGCGAGGAGATCAAGCTCACGACGCATGACTGCTTCAGCGGGCAGCTCGAGACGTCGGACGACACACTCGACACGCTCGACTGGTCGATCACCAACCCCGCGACCGGGCCTGTCTACATCGAGGGGACCAAGCCAGGCGACCTGCTCCGCGTCGACCTGCACGAGGTCAAGGCGACCGGGCCCTCGGTCATGGTCACCATCCCGGGCGCCGGGGCGATGGGCGATGTCATCACCGAGCAAGAGACCACGATCCTGGAGCATACCGACGACAGCGTGATCTTCAAGGGGCGGGTGAGGGTCAGGCAGAGGCCGATGCTGGGTGTGATCGGCGTGGCTCCGGCGGCAGGCGAGATCCCGAACTCCACGCCTGGCGGGCACGGCGGCAACATGGACTGCACCCTGGTGACCACCGGCGCCAGCCTGTACTTCACCGTCGGTGTCGAGGGTGCGCTGTTCGGCACCGGCGACATGCACGCAGCCATGGGCGACGGCGAGGTTGTGATCTGCGGCGCTGAGACGCCTGGCGAGGTACGCATGACCGCCCAGGTGGTCGACATCGAAGGCCTGCCGACACCGTTCCTTGAGAACGACGAGCTCGTAGCCATCATCGCATCGGCCGAGACGGTCGACGAGGCCTACCAGACCGCCGTGCATGAGACGCTGCGCTTCCTCACCGACATCGTAGGCATGCCCAAGAACGACGCCGCGATGCTCATGAGCCTGGTGGGCAGCTTGAAGTTCTGCCAGGTCGTGGACCCGCTACTGACCGTGCGGTTCGAGTTCCCGAAGAGCGTGCTCGCAGAGTACGGCTTCGAGATGCCCCGGTAGGTACCGGAGGCCGGATTCCGCGCGCCACAGCGTGCGCGTAGGGGTTGCCCCTCCTCGGCAATCGGTTTATCGTGAATCGCCGATTGACGATGGAGGTGGTGACCGGGTGCAGAACAGCGATCCAGAGCGACTCGCCGCGTTGTGCCGCGCGCTTGCGCATCCCACCCGCGTGCGCATCTTGGAGTTGCTCGCGCAACAGGCGGAGTGCCGCGGTGCGGAAGTCTTTGGCGAGCTGCCGCTCGCGCAGTCCACGATCTCGGAGCACCTGCGAGTACTCAAGGACGCCGGGGTGGTCAGTGCGCGGCCGGTGGGTACGAGCATGGTCTACTGCATCGTGAGAGAGGCGGTCGAGCAGCTGCGCGACGCGCTGGGCGAGATCGCCGAGACAACCCCTGCCTGTGAGCCCGTGTCGGGCGGCTCCCGATGAGCGAGACGCGCAGTGTCGACACCAAGCGCATGAGTGTGTTCGAGCGCTACCTCACCCTGTGGGTGGCGATGTGCATCGCGTTGGGGACTGCGATCGGGAACTGGTTCCCGGGCGTTGCCGACACGCTGTCGCGTTTCACGTACGCTGAGATATCGCTGCCGATCGCCGTGCTCATCTGGCTCATGATCTTCCCGATGATGCTCCAGATCGACTTCGCCTCGATCCGGCGGGTCGGGGAGCGCAGGAACGGGCTGATCGTCACAACCGTCGTGAACTGGCTGATCAAGCCGTTCACCATGTTCGGGATCGCATGGCTGTTCTTCAACGTTATCTTCGAACCGTTCATCACGCCGGAACTCGCGCAGCAGTACCTGGCCGGCGCCGTGCTGCTCGGCGCGGCGCCCTGCACGGCGATGGTGTTCGTGTGGTCGTACCTGGCCGACGGAGACCCCGCGTACACGCTCGTGCAGGTGGCGGTCAACGACCTGATCATGCTGGTGGCCTTCGTGCCGATCGTCTCGGTGCTGCTGGGCGTGGGCGGCGTGCCGGTGCCGTGGGACACGATGGCGCTGTCCGTCGTGCTCTTCGTGGTGGTGCCGCTCGTGGCCGGCTGGCTCGTGCGTACGCGGCTCATCAAGGCGCGGGGCCTGCGCTGGTTCGAGCAATCGTTCCTGCCCCGTTTCGGGCCGGTCACGATCGTCGCGCTGCTGGCCACCCTCGTGATCATCTTCATCTTCCAAGGCGAGATCATCGTGTCCAACCCGCTGCACATCGCGCTCATCGCCGTGCCGCTGATCATCCAAACGTTCCTGATCTTCGGCATCGCGTACGGCTGGGCGTACCGGTGGCGTATCGAGCATTCTATCGCCGCTCCCGCCGGGTTCATCGGCGCATCGAACTTCTTCGAGCTCGCCGTAGCCGTAGCGATCGCGCTGTTCGGCCTGACCTCGGCGGCGGCACTGGCTACCGTCGTGGGAGTGCTGGTCGAGGTCCCGCTCATGCTCTCGCTCGTTTGGATCGCGAACCGCACCCGGACGCAGGTCCAACGCCGTGCGGGCGCCGCAGCGGCGGCCTCGCCGGCTCCGGCGGAAGCGTAGGAGGTCGCCGTGCTCAACGTCATCGTGGCGACAGACATGTCCGAAGCCGGGCTGCTCGGCGTCGAGTCGGTTTTCGGTTGCGGGCCGACGGTCTTCGGCGAGGTGACGCTCGTGCACGTCGTCGACCTCGATCTCTACACAGCCGGCGGCTCGATACCCGGAATCATCGAGTTCTCCCAGGACCGCCTTGCCCAGGAAGTCGCGCGGCTCTCCGAGGTCGGCATCACGGCTGACGCTGTCGTCACGCAGGGCGATGTGGTAGACACCATCAACAGACTTGCCGAGGAACGCAACGCCGACGCTGTGCTCGTCACCAACGTCGGCGAGAACGCGCTTGCCGGTCGTGTACTCGGCACGGTAGCCGAGCGGATCGCTGTGGCAAGCAAGGTCCCGGTCTTCGTGCAACGCGTGGACCTCGAGGGTGAGGTGCCCTCGTGCAGGATCGACGACCGCGCGTTGACCTCGCGCGTGCTGGTCGCCGTCGACTTCGACGAGGCGGCTACCCAGCTGCTGTCCTTCACCGCTGCGTTGCCGGGAGTAGAGGCGATGCGGGTGGTCCATGTCGCGACGGAAGCGGGCCCACTGACCGGTCTGACTGCTGCAGTCGAAGAGCTCGAGGCGCTTGCCGCCCGCGCTTCCCTGGCCGCTCGAGCAGACACGCGAGTGATCGTTACCGACGACGCCGCTCGTGCGATCGCGGACGAGGCAGCCGCGTGGGACGCGACGCTGATCGCCGTCGGCGTTCGCGCACACGGGGTCATACACCGCATCAGGCATGGGAGCGTCGCCGGCGAGGTGGTGCGGGGCTCGGACCGCTCGGTGCTGTTAGTGTCCGGCTGAGAAGGATCGATACCCGTGGACGAGATATCGAGCGAGCATGACGGTCGCGACACGGCCCGCAACGTGATCGTACGTCGGGTGGTCCTTCTCGTGGTGGTCGCTGCCTTCACCGGACTCGTGATCTGGAAGACGTTGCCGAGCGGCTCCGCGGAGTACACGGGTCCGGGCCCGGCTGGATCAGTCACGTCGGTGCGCAACGACGCCGTTGCCGACTACGAGTCGGCTCTTGCAGGCGGCAAGCCCATATTCGTGTTGTTCCACTCGCTCACATGCGAGCCGTGCATAGAGATCTCGCAGGTCGCTGACGTGGTCGTACCGCAGTACGAAGACCGTGTGGCTTTCGTCAACGTGATCACCGGCGATCCGTCCGGCCAGCAGCTGGCTCGCCGCTTCTCGTTCCAATACATCCCGACCTCGTTCTTCCTTGCACCCGACGGCGCCGTCGTCGAGTCGTTCACGGGGTCGATGGACGAAGCCGAGATGCGGAGCCGTCTGGACGCGCTGTTGGAGAGCCGGTGAACGTCGAGTCACTGGCGCAGCAGCTCGCCTCTGGCACGATCGTAGGGCCTGCAGCGTTCGGGGTTGCGCTCGTGGGCGGCCTGGTCGCGGGATTCGGTCCGTGCGTACTACCGATGGTCCCCGCCGTCTTCGGCTACATCACGGGCACCGTGGCCGGTGACGAGTCCGACCCCGTCGCGCACAGGCCGGTCCGCGCGCTCGTGTTGACGGCGGTATTCGTCACCGGCATGAGCCTGGTCTTCGCCGCGATGGGGGCGATCGCCGGGTTCGTGGGGCACGCGGTCGTCGTGGGCCGCTGGGCGTACTACGTTGTCGCGGCCGTGTGCGCGGCCATCGGGCTGCAGCTGCTCGGTGCGATCTCGCTGCCGGTCGACCGCCTCAACGCATGGCTGCCGGTGAAACGCCCGGAGAGGCGCGGACTGGTCGGAGCGCTTCTCTTCGGCATGCTGTTCGGGCTGGTGGCCTCGCCGTGCTCGACGCCGATACTCGCCGCCATAGCCACGCTCGCCGCCGTCGGCGGTGACCCCGTGCGCGGAGGGGCGTTGCTGTTCGTGTACGGGTTGGGCAAGGGCGTGCCGCTGCTGCTGCTCGGCGTGGCCTCCGGGTCACTCGGTTTCATGAGGCGCGTCTCGGCAGCGTCGGCGGTGTTGTCCAAGATCGGCGGGGTGGGCCTGCTCGTGGCTGCCGGCTACATCGTGTGGATCGCGTAGACTCGGCGGCCGCAGGTTGGTGTATCGTGAAGGCGCCGCCTGCAAGCAACTGGAAGCGCCCGGATGCCACACCGCGCTCGGTCACAGCTGCTCAGGGATTCTGGACGCGCCACGATAACCTTCGTGGTCGTGGTCGCCCTGCTTTGCGTGTTGCACGGTGCCGCCGATTCGGGCACGGCGTCTGCGCAGGAGGTCGGCGGAGTCGGTAACGCGATCGCGTCGGCAGCTTCGCGCTTCGGAGCCACCGGCCTCGACGAGAGCTTGAGCGACTTGGACGGCAGCTCGCACGACGAGCAGATCGCCTATGACTTCCTGCACATGTGGCGTGCGAAGGGCGGCGCGTCGCCCGATGTTGTACAGGAGTGGACGGCCCACTACAACACGCCGTCGGGCTGGCCGCTCTACATCTGTGTCTCGAGGTTCGATTCCGAGGATGCGGAGGAGGCCTACCAGATCTGGGCCTCCCGCTACGATGACGAGATACGTGAGATGTACGCAGGCTTCCAGGGAGCGATGCCCTCAGGGTTCTCGTCTCGGGAGGTTGGGGTAGGGGACGCGCGGGGCACGGAATGGTCGTTCACCGTTCCCGGCGGCGTTGCGGAGAAGACGCTCGCGTGGCAGCAAGGGCCGCTCGTCGTCGAGGTGAACTACGGCGAGGGAGCCAGTTCCAGCGGGTTCGCGGACCTGCTCTTCGATGAGCTCACGGCGCTTGATCTGGACAGCGGTGACGTGGTCGGGCCCGACGACGCTGTGCCCACCCCCGAAACGCCGGCCGACGGGCTTTCGGCCAGCGTCTCGCCCTCCACTTTCACCGAACTTGGCGATGAGGCGCGCATCTCGGTCGGGCTCTCGGGTGCCGACGCGCAAGGTGTAACGGTCGTGCTGTCCGGTCACGGGCGCGACCTGAATGCCGTTACAGACGCGGGCGGCTCGGCGTCGTTCACGATCACGCACGACGACGAAGCTGTGACCGAGTACCGCTTCACGCTGATCGCCGGCGAGTTCACTCGCGAGGTGGTCATCCCCGTGATAGCGTTGCGCATTCATGCCGAGGAGATTCCCGCCACCGGCGAACCGTATGCCGGCGTCGTGGCGGATGGTCGTAGCACCCTCGAGATCGACGTGTCACTGGGCACGGACGCGGACGGCAGTCTTCGGGTGATCCAGCCGGACATGGGCATTCTGGACGGGCGCGATCTGTACGACGACGGCATGGTTCGGGCGGCGGACGGGAACACGACGCTGACATATACGCCTCCTGGCTACATCGATTCGGCGTCACTCACGGAGCGCGTGGCTGCTGGGGAGGGCCGCGGCGCCGTGTCGGCAGAGTCAGGTGCCGTACGCTTCGGTGACGGTACGCCGCTGGCCGCGCGTGTTCCCATCACGTTCGCCTACATCGAGGACGACGGTCGCGAAACGCAGTTCAGCATGGACGTGCTGGTCACCCGCGCTCCCGTGATGCTGGTCCACGGCTTCACGGGCGACCGGACCACGTGGGCGAAGCTCCAGACATTCCTTGGCAACCGTGGTTTCGATGCCGTGATCCACGAGTACTACGCGGGTAACCAGGGCATCCACGACCAAGCGGAGCTGCTCGGCAGCAACATCGCCAAGGAGCTGGCTCGCTACGAGCGGTTGGGCCTCAAGGGTTCTCAGGTCGATGTCATCGGCCACAGCATGGGCGGGCTGATCGCGCGCGACTACGTGTACGGCCTTCCCCCTCACCCCGACAACGTGCGTAAAGTCATCATGGTCGGCACGCCGAACCACGGCGCGACGTTCCTGGACAAGGTCCTTGGCAATCTGGCCACGGAGTGGAGCGGCGAGCACTCGCTGGCCTCCGAGCAGCTCTATTCCGGCAGCGCGTTTCTCGCGCAGCTCAATGACGGCGAGACCGCTGGACGTCACTTAAGTCCCGACGTGCAGTACGGCAACATCTACGGCGTGCGAACGGACTGGGTCGTGACGGAGTCTTCGGCATGGCTCAACGGTGTTGCGTCCCGGCGCATCTCGGGCGTGAAGCACTCGGCTGCCCTGAGCGGGATTCCCGGTGTGCCGATCACGGATTCGGCGACGGTGTTCGGGTGGGTCACCGAGTGGCTGTCCACCGACATCCGGGGCGTGCCGCTGCGCGACTCCAAGGCGCAGATCGTGGGCGGCAACGGGGAGACCTACGTGCTGAGCTACGGCGCCGATGGCGTGCAGCGTGAGAACGTGACGGCGTTCCCGCGCACGGTTGCGCCGTGGGAGGACGTGGGTACCGGTGCGAACGGCCGCGCGCGCATCCGCCTGTCGGTGGCGGGACTGGCGTGGGGCAACATCGACCTCGCGCCCGACACAGTGATCGCTCTGGGGAACATCACCCCCGACTCGGTAACCGTTCGCGTGCGCCGCGGCAGCGCGCGCTTCCGGTCGCTCAAGCGTGAGGGGGGCGGCCACTTCCAGGTCGTGCTCGGCGAAACAGACCCTGGCGAGTGGATGACGCTGCACCCGGACGCCAAGGTGATCGGCCTGGACACCGATTTCGTGGCCTCGTCCTCGGGCAGCGGCGAGGCCGAGGTGCTCGTCTTGGGCGGGCGCGCGCGGTTCGACGGCGGTGATACCACGGCCGAGGAAGACATGCTCATGCTCGACGGGCATCAGGCCGGCGCGCTGGGCGTGACGGCTGGCCACGTGTCACGACTGGCGGCAGACCAGTGGTGGACCCATGGGTTCTACCGTCCGTCGTTGAGCGAGGTCTTGGAAGAGTGGTGGGCGATCGTTTCGTCGCGCGTGACAGCGTGGTTCGACAGCGACGCGGACGTCGGGTCACCACCCGTGGCTTCGGAGGCGGCGACCAAGTGAGCAAGCAGTACTGCACGCAATGCGGCGCAACGCTTCGCCAGGGCAGCACGTTCTGCACTGCGTGCGGGACCTCGGTCGGCACTGAGAGCACTGCGGGTTCCGCCGCGTCCGGAGCTCGGCCGCGGCGTAGGGTGCGCGCGCTGCTGGTGAGCGTGCTCGCCCTTGTGCTGCTGACCGCGCTTGCTGTGGGCGTCGGCTACTGGGTGTGGTCGACGCCGCCGCACGTCGATCCCGATGAGGTCGAGACGATCATCATCTCGGCACTCGGCGCCCCGACCACAGTCCTCGGAGTGATCTGACACGTGGGAACCGAAGAATAGGCGCTGCAAACGACCTCGGAGCTGCGCAGACTCGGCCTGTGGGCGAGGCGAACATTCTGCTACGCAAGCGCCCTCTAGGCCACGGCAGCACAGAGGGTAGCACTCAAGGTAGCACTCGCAGAGCGGCACGAGCACGCGGTCTGCTTCACGCGCGCAGTACTTATCTCCTCGGCCAACGGAACGCTGCATCACCGAGCATGTCCACGAGCATCCGCGCGTTCTTGGGCGCGCACGCACGAGCGTCGTTGTTGAAGTACACGTAGCCGTCCCGACCGGCGTCGCTTTGCTCCCGCAGGAACTTTGCCCAGGGCCGCAGCTGGCCTCGGCTGTAGTCGTGGCCGTAACCCTCGAGCCCGTGCAAGCGCACGTACACGAAGTCCGCGGTCACGGTGAAGTCGCGCGGCATCTCGCTCGAGCTGACGTGCACGCACGCCGCGCGGTGCGCGCGCAGTATGCCGAAGACTCCCTCGGCAAGCCAGGATGTGTGGCGGAACTCCACAGCGTGACGTACGCCCGTACGCGGCGCCATGCGCAGGAAGCGTTCGAGCAGATCGTCGTCGCGCTCGAGAGTGGGCGGCAGCTGCCACAACACCACGTCGCGGTAGGCCTTGAGCGCGCCGGTGCGTTCCATGAACGCGGCGACCTCGTCGGCGACGTCACCGATACGGTGGTAGTGCGTGATCAGCCGGCTGCCTTTGACCGCGTAACGGAAGTGGTTCGGCGCCGCGTCGCGCCAGCCGCGCAGCATGCTTTCGGTGGGGAGGCGGTAGAAGCTCGCGTTGATCTCGACGGTCGGGAACTGCGTCACGTAGTAGGCCAGGCGTTTGGCCTGGGTGACCGTGTCCGGGTAGAATTCGCCGTCCCAGTGGTCGTAGGACCAGCCACTCGTGCCCACGCGGATGCTTCCGCCGCGATCCCGGGCGGGCCGGCTCTCGGACGAATGCTCGGGGGACCGGGGCATCGCGGGCTCCTGGGCTGTGGATGACGGCGAGCGCTCGTGCCACATGTTCGTACCCGCCAAGCCCGCTCTCGCACCGTCGCGGACACCCCCGCGCGCCCTGTACCGTGCAAGCACCGGGGGTACATACCCTCACATGAGCACCGAGTCCACAGTCCGCGAGCCGACGCAGTGGCGTTTGGTCTACCACGGCTACGACCCTGCCGCCGAACCCCTGCGCGAGGCCCTGTGTGCTCTTGGTAACGGGGTGTTCGCCACCCGGGGCGCAGCGCCCGAATGCGACGCGGGCAACGGGCACTATCCGGGCACCTACATCGCCGGCGTCTACAACCGCCTCGCAAGCGAGAAGGCGGGGCGGACGATCGAGAACGAGAGCATCGTCAACGCCCCGAACTGGTTGCCGTTCACCTTCCGCGTCGACGACGGGGATGCCTTCTCCATCGACGACGTCGAGGTCCTCGCCTACGAGCAGGTGCTTCAGATGCACACAGGCCTGCTCGTACGCACGGCCCGGTTCAGGGATGCGCGGGGACGCGAGACCTCGCTTCTCCAGCGTCGGCTCGTGCACATGCTGGACCCGCACATCGCGGCGCTGCAGACCACTCTTCGGCCGGAGAACTGGTCGGGCACGCTTACGTTTCTCTCGGCCATCGACGGGGCTGTCGAGAACGCCGGCGTGGAGCGCTACAGCGACCTGCCCGGCAAGCACCTCGAGGTCTTGGACCGGCGCTACGCAGATGAAGGCATCGCCACCCTGCGCGTCCGCACCACGCAGTCCCACGTGGAGATCGCCGAGGCGATGCGGCACGCGGCGTACGTGGACGACCGGCGTGTGGAGCCGGCATTCGAGGCGTTGGAGCGACCCGAGGCGGTGGCCTACGAGTTCTCTTTGCGTGCCGAAGAAGGCGCCGAAGTCCGCATCGAGAAGGTCGTGGCGCTCTACACGTCGCGCGACACCGCGATATCCGAGCCGTGCGAGGCCGCGACGCGCGCGGTGCGGCGTGCCCCGTCCTTCGCCAGGCTCGCCGAGACCCACTCCGCGCGGTGGGGGGCGCTGTGGGACCGCGGCACCATAGGCTTGGACGACCACACGCACGCCGACATGGTGCTCAACCTCCACACCTTCCACCTTCTGCAGACGGTGTCGCCCAACTCGATCGGCAGGGACGTGGGCGTACCCGCGCGCGGTCTGCACGGCGAGGCGTATAGGGGCCACATCTTCTGGGACGAGCTGTTCGTGTTCCCCTACCTCAACTACCGCCTGCCCGAACTCGCGCGGGCGTTGCTCATGTACCGCTACCACCGGCTCGACGCCGCGCGCGAGCTTGCTGCCGAAGCCGGGTACGAGGGCGCGCTGTACCCGTGGCAGTCAAGCGCGAGCGGGCGGGAAGAGACCCAGGAGGTCCACCTGAATCCTGAGTCCGGCCGGTGGATCCCGGACAACAGCCACAGGCAGTACCACATAGGCATCGCCGTGGCCTTCGATATGTGGCAGTACTTTGTGGTGACCCGCGACGTCGAGTTCCTCGCGGCGTACGGAATGGAGATGTTCATCGAGATCGCCAAGTTCTGGGAGAGCATCGCCACATACGACGAGGCCGATGACGTCTACGACATCGTGGGCGTGATGGGCCCCGACGAGTTTCACGACGCTGACCCGAACTGGGACGGCCTGGGTTTGCGCAACAACACGTACACGAACGTCATGGTGGCGTGGATGTTCGCCCGAGTCCCGCACCTGCTCGATGCTCTGCCCGACATGCAGCGCAGACACCTGCTCGAGGGCACCAGCGTGGACGAAGCCCGTCTGGCTCGCTGGGACGACATCAGCCGCAAGCTGCGCATCCCCATGCTGGACAACGGCGTGCCCAGTCAGTTCCAGGGCTACGAGGACCTCGAGGAGTTCGATTGGGACGGCTACCGGGAGCGCTACGGCGACATCCAGCGCCTCGACCGCATCCTCGAGGCCGAGGACGACTCCGTGAACCGTTACAAGGCTTCCAAGCAGGCCGACGTGCTCATGCTGCTCTTCCTACTCTCCTACGAGGAGCTGCACGAACTCTTCGGCAGGCTGGGTGTGACCTTCGACGAGGAGACAGTGGCCAAGACCGTCGAGTATTACCTGGCTCGCACCTCGCACGGCTCCACGCTCTCCCGCATCGTGCACTCGTGGGTGCTCGCGCGCTCCGACCGCCACGCGTCGCTCGAGCTGTTCATGGACGCGCTGGACAGCGACATCAGCGACATCCAAGACGGCACGACACCCGAGGGCATTCACCTGGGCGCGATGGCCGGCACGATCGACCTGATCGAGCGCGGCTATTCCGGCATGGAGGTGCTCGGGGACCGCCTCAGGTTCAAGCCGAGCTTGCCGGACGGCATAGCGTGCGTGTCGTTCCGCGTCTACTACCGTCACCGGTGGCTGCTGGTCACCCTGCGCGACGACGAGGTGTCCGTGGAGTCCGAGCCCACCGCCTTGTCCCCGATCGAGATCGAATGCCGAGGAGCGGTCAAGCAGCTCGGCTCGAGCGAGACGGTGACTTTCACCCGCTAGGCCTCTCGGCGTGACGACATGCGGCTCTCGCACAGCTCGGCGAACAGGTCCAGCAAGCGTGCGACTTCATCGGTGTCTGCGACCCGGAACAGCGCGGTCGTCTCGGTCGGCTCGTCGGCCACCACGACCGTGAAGCCGTCTGTGGCCAATTCGCTGAAGGCGTCTTCGTCCGTGACGTCGTCGCCTATGTAAACGGGCTGTACGTTCATGCCTTCCAGGCCGAATGCTTCCAGCACCCAGCGCACGGCCTTGCCCTTGTTCCAGTCCACGGCAGGGCGAAGCTCGAAGACCTTCTTGCCGCCGGTCATGTGGAGTTCGGCTTGCCTGGCGGCCTCGTGGGCGACTGCCTCTTCGATCGCGGGCACGGAGTCCTCGGCCGCTCGCCGGTAATGTACAGCGATGGCGAAGCGCTTGCGTTCGACCTCAGCCCCTTCGATGTCGGCGAGTTGCTCCGTGAGCAAGGCCTCGGCGTCGTCGAGAGCGGGCAGCGCTTGTTCGAAGCGCTGAAGGGCGTCACCGGGGACCTCTCGGCCGGCCGGCGCCACGACGTCGAAACCGTGCGATCCCAGGTACACGACCGAATCGAGCCCGACCTGTTCTTGCACGAAGCCCACGTCACGCCCGCTCACGATGCCTACGAAACACGATTCGGCGAGTCTGCCGATGCGGTCTCGCACCTCCTCGCTGAGCGTCGCGTCCTGGGGACGATCGACTATGGGCGTGAGCGTTCCGTCGTAGTCGAGGAAGACGGCGAGAATACGCCCGCGCGGCATGCCGGCGACCAGCGCGTCCCACACCAGGACTATGTCGAGCGCTTCGGCAGCCGGACGCAGTTCGGGGTAGGGCATCCCCAAGACCTTGAGCTGCTCGAGCGAGTGCACCACCACGTCTGCGCCGTGGCGCTTGAGCTGGGCCGCGCTTCCCGTCCTGTCCACACCGATCACGAGTTCGAACGCGCCGGCTCGACCGGCCTGGACGCCGGCGATCGCGTCTTCGAGCACGATCGCGCGCTCGGGGGTCGTGCCGAGACGTCGAGCAGCTTCCACGAAGATGGCGGGGTCCGGCTTCCCCGGCAGACCCAGCTCGTCGGAGACCACGCCGTCCACGCGCTCCTCGAACAGGTGGGCCACACCCGCCGAGTCCAGCACGACCTGCGCGTTGCGCGACGAGGAGATCACCGCAACGGCGACCCCTGCTTCCTTGAGCGATGACACGAAATCGACTACGCCTGAGAACACCGTGGCGCCTTGGGTCTCGAGTATCTCGTTGAAGCGCGCATTCTTCTCGTCACCGATCGAGCGGACCGACCGGGAGCCGTCGGCAGCATGTTCGGGCAGGTCGATGCCGCGCGATTCCAGGAACGAGCGGACGCCGTCGTAGCGAGGTTTGCCGTCGACGAACTGGATGTAGTCGTCGTGCGTGAACGGATCGAGTTGACGGCCGGTCTGGTCGCCGATGGCTTCCAGGTGGCGGTCGAACGTCTCCTTCCACGCCTGTTCGTGTATCGAGGCCGTGTCCGTCACCACACCGTCCATGTCCAGGACAGCGGCATCGATCCTGCGCGCGTCGAGTATCACTTCGTCCGGCATCGTCCTCCGCCTTCCGGTATCACCTCGAGGGTTCCGACAGCATGTATCTACCCGAGCTGCCGGAATGCGGCCGGGCACTGTCAGGAACGGTTCTCATACGTCCAGTACGTCGTGTCCATCCCAATCGCGTGCTCGCGAGCGGCCATGTTGAACGAACCGGCATCGGCATGCTCGTCGACGTCCAACGACGGTACGTCGAGCGCGTATGCGACGAGTTCGTAGCGGTGCAGACCGCTTCGCGGCGGCGGGTTCGGGCCGTAGTAGCCTCGGGACGCGTGCGTGTTGTACAGCTCTCGTGAGCCTTTGGGCATGGCCGTGCCTGAGACCCCCTCGTCGAGCCGGATATCACCCGGCGACACGTCGACGACAGCCCAGTGGACGAAGTCGCTTGCGTCACGGTCGACCAGCATGAAGGCCACAGATCGAGTGCCTGGTGGCAACGCGTCGATATGCAGCGGCGGTGAGAGATTCTGCCCGCCTGACTTCTCGTGCACGTAACGCTGGTCCATGACCTCCCCGTGACTCATCCGCGGACACCTGACTTCGAAGCTTCGCATCCTGCGTCCTCCCTTGCGATCACATCGGCGATAGCCGCGCAATGAGACCGGCGCCTTGCGCCCAGTGTCATGTACAGTACGTACCCGCGGGGGATGCTGCGTGCTCTTCGGCCGCTCACTCCAGCAGGCCCACGACTTCCTCGTCGCTCATGTCGTGGAAGTCGCGGTAGAAAGACGCCACGGCGAACGGTCCGCCTGTCTGGGCGATCGCACACCACACGTCGTCGGCTTCGGCGAGCATCCGTTCGGCCGAGGTCCGCGGGCCGCACGGGACCGCGACGCTCAAGCGACCGGCGCCATGGGAGCGCACCATGCGTGCCGCAGCGATCGCTGAGTAGCCGGTCGCCAACCCGTCGTCCAGGAGCCAGACGTGGCGGCCCGCGAGCTGGGGCAAGGGCCATCCGCCGGGGTACGCTCGGCTTCGCCGTTCGACTTCGGCCCGCGTCTCGTCCGCCACGGCTTGGACCGTGGCCCGGTCGATCCCGAACGACGCCACGACCGGCTGGTTCAGCGTGATCGTCCCATCCACCGTGATGGCGCCGAATCCCATCTCCGGGCTTGCGGGGATCGGCAGCTTGCGCACGAGCACCGGCCGAAGTTCGCACTCGAGGGCCTGGGCGAGGGGTCTGCCCACAGGTACGCCACCGCGCGGGAGCGCCAGTACGAGCGCGTGCGGGTCGGCCGCGGGGCGTATCCACTCTGCGAGCGAGCGCCCGGCATCGGACCGGTCGGCGTAGGCCGGCCGAGGACCGGTCACGTAGTGCCGGACGTGCAGCCGCTCGAGCTCTTGGGCGGGCATGGCGGTCTCCGTGGGTAAGATGTGTCGTTGGTACTACCCATACCCATGCGAACGCGGCTCCTCGGCCGCACTGGGCGGTAGTGGGTAGGTACAGCTCGGAAGGAGGCGGGCACCCATGGGCGACATCGTGCATATCCCAGTCGACGGCGTGTCGCTGGAAGGTGAGCTGGTCGTGCCCGACGGCGCTACCGGCGTGATCGTGTTCGCACACGGCAGCGGTTCGTCGCGGCACAGTCCTCGCAACGTGCGGGTGGCGGCGTACCTGCGTTCGACAGGCAGATTCGGCACGTTGCTGTTCGACCTGCTCACGCAGCGAGAGGATGCGGTTTACGAAACGCGGTTCGACATCGGGCTGCTTGCCGAGCGGCTCCGAGCCGCTTCGGACTGGCTCCGCGCGCAACCCGGCGCCAGGAGCTGGTCGCTGGGGTACTTCGGAGCAAGCACCGGCGCGGCCGCGGCGCTCGTGGCCGCGGCGGACCGCGACGACATCGCTGCAATAGTCAGCCGAGGAGGGCGGCCGGACCTTGCCGGTGAAGCCCTGCCAAAGGTGACGGCGCCGACGCTGCTGGTCGTCGGGGGCAGCGACACCCAGGTCATCGAGCTGAACCACCAGGCGATGGGGCGCATGAAGGCCACGGTCGAACTCAGGACCGTGCCCGGCGCCACGCATCTGTTCGAAGAGCCCGGTGCGCTGGACGTTGTCGAGCACCTCGCCGCCGAGTGGTTCGAGCGCTACATGCCCGCGTAGCCGCGCGGCCTCATCGGCACGCTCTACCAGCCGGTGACCGCGGCCCGCCCGGGACCCGTACCACCCGGCCCGGGGCCGGGACGTGTGTCGTCGGCCGTTTCGAAGATGTATGCCGCGCCCGCGTCGGGAGCCGCCGCGTCGGAGCCGTACGCGCCCACGAGCACTCGCCCCGCCGATACGCTCGGGTTGCCGAACAGGTCACCGGCAGCGGCGTCGTCGGCAAGCAGCTTCGCGACACGTGCCCAACCCGCTGTCCGGTCGAACACGTGGGTTGCGCCAGCGTCGAAGCCGGCGTCGGCGTCGTGGTGCGCGCTCACGGCCGCGATGTCACCGTCGATATCTACGTGGTAGCCGATGTAGTCGAAGGCCTCGGCGTCCGGCGGCACGAGCTTGGCCACCTGCGTCCAGGTCGCCCCGGCCCGTTCGTACGCGTATGCCGCGCCTGCCGACGAACCCGCGTCGTCGTCGCCCCACGCGCCGATCAGCGCGGTGTCGCCGTCGAGCGCCAAGCCGAAGCCGAACTGGTCGTTGGGCTCGCCGTCGGTTGCGGCAAGCGTCGCCTGTAGCGACCACGTCCCGCCTTCTCGCACGAACACGTACGCGCGGCCCTCGTTGTAGATGGAGTCAAAGCCGTGCGCGCCCACCACGACGGTGTCGCCCGAGATCGCGATCGAGCAGCCGAAGTAGTCGTAGACCCCGGCGGGTGACGTCAACGTTGCCTGCAAGACCCAGCCTTCGGCGGTGAACACGTACACGTAGACTTTGCGCCCGCCGGCCATGACCGCCGTGTCACCGTCGATGTCGACCGTGGCCCCCACGCGCCCGAAGCTGATCCCGCCGGTGGGCAGTAGCTTCGCGTCCAGCATCCACCCCTCCGCGGTTCGCTCGTAGACGTACGACGCGCCGCAGTCGGTGCCCAGGTCGTCGTCGCGCGGCGCTCCCACGATCAGGCGGTTCCCGCTCACGCCCACGGCCTGCCCGAATCGGTCGTCGTAGCCGATCCCTACCGGCCGAAGAGCCACGCCGTCGCTCCACCCTTCGGCCGTGTTCTCGAACACGTAGGCAGCCCCGGCATCGATCGCGGCCAAGTCGTTGCGATACGCGCCGACAAGTGCGGTCTGCGCGTCGAGCGCGACCGAGTAGCCGAAACCGTCGGCCTGAGCCGCATCCGGTGCGAGCAACCGGCCGGTCTGGGTGTATCCCTCGGGAGTGGGTTTGGCGATCGCGGGCTCTGCGAACAGCATGACGGTTACGAGTACGGACAGCGCACACGCAAATGCCGTGCGTGCCCCGTTCGGTATACGGGCATGCATGAGAACCTCCTTGTGACGCGCCCCTCCATGGCGTCGTTCAGACCCTCTTCTTATGACAACGTGTGTTCCGCTCGATTCGATGCGCCCTAGGAGATACGCGGCTCTGCAGGGGTATACTCACGTCATTGAGCCGGCGTGCGTGGGGGCGCGCGTCGGCAGTGTGTGCGGCGCGTGCGCGCGCTCGAGGGGGCGTTCATCGTGGGTACGGTGTCTTCGGCCTCGCTGAAGAGGCTACTTAGCGTTCTTGTTGTCTTGGTGCTTGTCGTGGCGCTCACGCCGGTGGGCGCCTTCGCTATTCGTGAGGGAGAAACGTCAATCACTCCCCGCGATGCGAACGGCAACGGGAAACCCGAATCGTGGGACGTCGACTGGGACGGCGACGGCACCACGGACGAGGTGTGGACCGATTCGAACGAGGACGGCGTGGTTGACGACGTGGACGTCGTCAACACCGGCGGGGACTCTACCCGCTCCCCGCGCGGGAAGGTCGGCATGCGCGTGAGCAACTGGCCGCTGTCCGGTGGTGGTGAGCTCACCGGTATCGACTGGGACGGAGACGGCCGCTACGACGAGTGCTGGTGGGACTTCGACGGTGACGGTGACGTGGACGACACCGACATCTACGAGACGGAGTCCAAGATTCTGGACAACACGAAGGCCACACGTTTTCGCGGCGTGTTCGTGGGAGTGAAGAACGGGCTGGACTATCCGGAGAAGGACGTGGACGACCTCACCGGAGCGCTTGACGACTACCCGGCTTCCTGGAACCCCGCGGACATGAACAAACTCAAGGGCGACGCGGCGACACCGGCGGCGATCCAGGCGGCAATCAACGCCGCTAAAGCGGACTCGAAGCCCGGTGACGAGTTCATCTTCTACTTTTCTGGGCACGGGGGCGGCTACGACAAGGACGACGGGCTGTCCGGTGGCCGCATCGACACCAACGGTGACGAGACCGCGATCCAGATACCCGAAAGCGAGTTCGGCCGCTTCGACGGCAGCAGACTCACCACACCGCCGGCAGGGAAGGTGCGGTACCACCCCTACGACCTTGACGGTGATGGGACCGAAGACACGCGGGTCGTGAAAGACAGCGCGGGCAACGTGCACGTGTGGCGCCCCAACCCCAACCCGCCGCCTCCGTGGTACGTGGCCGGCTCGGATGCCGACGGTGATGGTGACGTCGACGGCGATGACGGCGGCGTGGACATGAACGCCGACGGTGACACGGACGACAAGGTCGGCATCGACGACACACTGCTGGTCGCAGGCAAGGCAAAGGTGACAGACGACCAGCTCACGCAGTGGCTGTCCGGCTTCCCCGAGTCGGTCACGATCGTGGTGATTCTCGATTCGTGCTACTCGGGCAGCTTCATCCCGGATCTCAAGAACGGGCTGAAGGACAGCACCGGCAAGCCCCTGCGCCCGGGTCACCTCGAAGTCGTGACGGCAGCCCCGGCCGATGACGAGGCATATGAGATGCCGGTTTCCAACGGTGTTCTCACCCAAGGCATCCTCAACGCGTTGATCAAGCTTCCCGGGTTGATCACGGGGGGTCATGCGACATCCCTTGCCGACTATGCGAGCCCTGATACCGATGACCGCACCACCACCCGCGAGCTGTTCAGGTGGGCGGGTGCGAATGCGGCCACGTACATGAACTACGACAACGACGGCGACGGGCTGCGCAACGAAGACGGCCCGGTGCACGCGTTTGAGACCACTGTTGAGTTCGAGGGCGAGATCACCACACCGGCCGGCACGACCGTGCTGGGCGATCTGGAGCACCTGGACATCGACGCTGACGGTGACGGTGAGAAGTTCGAAGATCCGCCGACGCCGCCGGACAGCTTCTTCGACGTGTACTACGATCCCGACTTCGGCGGGTGGCCGACACCCACATTCATGCAGGTCTTCACCGGTGACAACACACTCAGCGCGACCGGCATGCGTCCGGAGTTCGGCATGTGGAGCGAAGAGGAGCTTGTCGAGTGGGACGAGACCGTACCGGCCCCGACATACGAACTCGCGATCCGTGAGGTGCCGGTGACGCACGAGCCGCAGCTTCTCCCGGGCATCGCGTACTCGAGTCCTGTGTTCGATGTCGCGCTGAACACGGTGGAGCAATCTCACGACCTTGAGGAGGCCACCGACACGGTGGCGCCCTTCGACATGAGGGTCTCCGTGGAAGATCTGGCGGCAGCATTTGACCGTCCCGTGTTCGCGGAGATAGCACCGGGGACCGGAGTCCCTCCCGGCGTGCCTCACGTTTACGACGAGTTCGCCGAGGAGTGGGTCCCCCTCCCCGTGGTCGAGATCGATCCGCAGACCGGTGGAGCGACGTTCCTCGTAGAGCACCTGTCCATGTTCGCGATGATCGGTCCGCTGCCAGGACGCGCTGCTGACATCACGGCTCCGGACGACCCGTGGCAGCTCGACGCGGTAGCTCGAGATGACGACGCATTGCTCACCTGGCGCAACCCCACGGACCCGGACCACGCGGCCACGCGAGTGCTGCGTTCCCGAGAGGGCTACGCGGATTCGGCGGACGATGCCGACGGTCAGACGAAGGCGTACGAGGGACTCGCTCCGTTTGCCACCGATGCGAACTTGTCCGACGGTCTCTACTACTACACGGCGTTCGCGCGTGATCACGCCGACAACTGGAGTGGCTCGTCGAGCGCATGGGTCAAGGTCGGAGACTCCTACTCCGTTCCCGTCGAGGGGCTGACCCGCTATCAGACCGCGGTCGAGGCATCGAAGAAGGCGTTCCCGTCACCCGGCTTGCTTCCCACCGATGCCGAGGGCTACAAGAGCGTTGTGGTGGCCACCGGCCTCAACTGGCCCGACGCTCTGGGCGGCTCTGCGCTCGCCGGCGCGGTGGGCGGCCCGATTCTCCTCGTTGGGAGCACGGTCCCGGCCGACGTGACCGCTGAGATCCAACGCCTCGGAGCGACCAGGGTGTTGCTGCTCGGCGGGACGGGCGCTGTCTCGCAGGCCGCGGAGAACCAGCTGGGCGCAATCGCCGGCGTGGTCAAGGTCGAGCGGATCGCCGGGGCGGACCGATACGGTACCGCCGAGAAGGTCGCTGAGAAGACCGTCGGCATCCTGCCGTCCTTTGACGGGACCGCGATCATCGCGACTGGCCGTGCGTTCCCCGACGCGTTGGCAGGCTCGCCTCTGGCGGCAAGCAAGGGGTGGCCCATTTACCTGTCTACGGCCACAGAGCTGCGGGCGAGCACGAGGTCCCGGATCACTGTCGATGGAGTGACGGACGCGCTGGTGATGGGTGGTACCGGCGCTGTACCCGCAGGCGTCGAGTCGTACCTCGATTCCACGCTGAGTGGTGACGTGATCCGGTTGGCGGGCACGGATCGATACGGGACCGCCGCCGCGGTCGGCGCGTACGGGGTGGACACCGCCGGGCTGCATTGGGACATGGTAGCGATCGCCACCGGGCAGAACTTCCCGGACGCCCTTGCGGGTGGAGTGCTGCAGGGCCTCGATGGCAGCGTGATACTGCTCACCCGGACGGCATCCTTGCCCTCGGCGACGAGCGAAGCTTTGAGTCAGAACGCACATCGGATCTCGGAGGTGAGGTTCTTAGGCGGTACGGGCGCGGTGAGCCAATCGGTACGCATAGCGGTCATGGCTGCGGTACAGTAGAGCGACGGCGGCTTCGCGGTCCCAGTAGCCCTTGAGCAGGGACCGCGGGCGCGGGCGGTCGTGCCGGCGACTGCCCGCTTCCCAAGCTGGCGTGTCCATATTCCGGTCGTGTCCGGGGGAGGCGAGGCATGGCGGTTCGCCTGGTATCGGCCGAGCCGGTCGGCATTCCGACCGGAGGACATGCCATGAGAGCTGTGGTCATTGGTGCGTCGGCTGGCGGCCCGCAGCGGGTCGAGCAGATTCTTCGGCATCTTCCTGCCGACTTCGGTGCGCCCGTGGCGGTGTGCCAGCACATGCCTCTGGGTTTCACCAAGACGTGGGCCGAGCGTCTCGACCGTCTGTGCAGTCTGCGAGTGCGCGAGGCGCGCTTTGGCGAAGCGTTCGAACCGGGCAGCGTTTGCGTCGCGCCCATCGGCAAGCACATGCGCTTCGAGCGCGAGGCGAACGGAGCGGTGAGGATACGTCTGGACAGCGACTTCGCTGACTCTCTGCACGTGCCTTCGATCGACATCATGATGAGTTCCGCCGCTCAGGCGATAGGCAGCGGCACCCTTGCCGTCTTGCTGTCCGGCTTCGGCTCGGACGGTGCAACCGGGATGCTCGCTGTGCGTCGCGCCGGCGGACACACGATCTCGGAGGCGAGCGACACCGCGGTGGCGGCGAGCATGCCGTCGGCGGCTGTCAAGATCGGTGCCGCCGCCGAGGAGGTCTCGGCACAGGACCTGCCGCAGGTCGTCGTCGACCGGGTCGCTGGTCGCTTCTAGCGACGCCGCTTGTGTCCGGCATCACGGGGCAGGCGCGGGCGACTCGGATGCTCAACACACTCGCCCCACCTGCCGATGAACCCTGCGAAGGGGCACACGGTACGAAAGGGGCATCTGGATGCGCAAGACAGCAGTGCTCGCTTTGTGCTTGCTGCTCGCCACTGCGCTCGTCATCCCGGCGATCGCGGTGGCCGGTAACGGCAGCAGCGACAAGGCAAAGGGGCCCAAGACCGAGAAGGGCCAGCCGATCGGGCACGAAAGCGCGCCCGGTCAGGCGAAGAAGGACGATGCGACAGCCTTACCTCCCGGCCAGGCGAAGAAGACTGCCGAGGAGCCCGCGGCGACACCGAGCGGTCAGGCTGCTGCAGCCGAATCCGATTCGGATCGCGGCAAGGGATCGCGCGGAACCGCTGCGTCGGCCGCATCAGACGACGCCGGGCGTGAGGGCGAGGACGAGATTGAGGACGGTATCCGCTCGCAAGAGGCGACCCCGTCCGAGGAAGGCACTCGAACCCGTGAGCGCAGCCGCGAGGAGTCGGGCACGACGCAACGGGAGCGTACCGGGATCGCGAACGCGGCGGCGCGGATCGCTGAGAACATCGCCAGGGCCGAGGCCAAGGTTGCCGCAGGCCTGAAGAAGCACGTGCCACCTGGGCTGTTGCGAGTCTTGGACAAGTTCATGGCGTGGCTCGGCGCAGACACGGGAGAGGACGATCCGGTCGTACCGGACGAGCCGACAAGCACCGTGGAGCCCACCGCAACGGTTGAGCCCACAGGCACGGTTGAGCCCACAGGCACGGTGCCCGCGAGCTAGCAACGGCGCTGCGGTAGGCGCACCTAAGAGGGAGCCCGGTCGGGCTCCCTCTTTCTGTTGATTTCTCCGCGGGCGAGGGTATACTGACTGACGGACGGTCAGTGACTGGTGGTCAGTCAGTGACAATGGAACGCGAAGGGCGACGGGCATTGAGTGACGGTGTGACAGAGCGGGCCACTTCCTCGGCGGGTCGTATCTCGAAGGACCCCGATGTACGCCGCACCGAGATCATGACCGCGGCGCTGCAGCTCTTCACCACGCAGGGTTACGAGGGCACGTCGATCAGCGCGATCACCGATGCCGTGGGCGTGGCCAAGGGGCTGTTCTACCATTACTTCGCTTCGAAGGCGGACCTGCTCAACCAGATCACCAGGTGGCAATCCGACGAGTTCTTGGCCACGCTTCCGCGGCACGCGGCAGAGATGGAGGGCGAGCCGCTGGACAAGATGCGCCAGGTGATGGGCCGTATCGTCCAGTGGAAATTCGAGGACATTCGCCCGCTCACTCTGGCGTACCTCAAGATGATGTACCGCGACGAGAACACTGTGCTGCGGGTCAAGCTCACCAAGGAGTACGTGTTCCGTCTGGTCCCGCTGTTCGGGGAGATCATCGCCGAGGCGGTAGACGCGGGAGTCGCCGACGCCAAGGACCCTGAGTTGAGCGCGCAGCTGGTGTTCGGTACTTGGGTGGGCGGTGCCGACATGATCGCCGAGCTGATGATCGCACTTCCGGGCCACCCGGAACTCGTCGACCCGCTCCTGGAGCGAGTACGGGCGTGGGAGAACGCGGTCGAGAGGATCCTCGGCATACAGGAGGGCGCGTTGGAACTCTACGACTACGAGTACGTGCGAACGGCACTCGAGCGAATCGCCGTGATGGAGACTGGAGAGAACGACCTTTCGAAGGGGGACGTGTGATGAGCGGACCGGCCATACAGGTGGACAACATCAGCTTCGACTACGGCGACATCCATGCCGTCAAGGGGATCAGCTTCGATGTGCAACCGGGCGAGATCCTGGGGTTCCTTGGCCCGAACGGGGCGGGCAAGTCCACGACCATCAAGATGCTCACTGGTCAGATCACGCCGAAGAGCGGCGCGGCGCGGATCTTGGGCAAGGATGTGGCCAAGGACGACCCACAGATTCAGGCGCAGATCGGCGTGTGCTTCGAGGAGAAGAACCTCTACCTGAACATGAGCGCGCTCGAGAACCTCGATTTCTACGCGTCGCTGTTCGGGATCAAGGACCCCGACTCGATGGAGGTGCTTCGCCGCGTCGGGCTTGCTGACCGCGCCAAGGACCGCGTGCATAGCTTCTCGAAGGGCATGCGCCAGCGCATGATGATCTCCCGTGCGTTCATCAACAAGCCGACCGTGCTCTTCCTCGACGAGCCGACCGACGGGCTCGACCCGGTCACCTCGGCATCGATCCGCAAGACGATCAAAGAGGAAGCCGATCGCGGTGCCGCGGTGCTGCTCACCACGCACGACATGTTCGAGGCCGACGAGCTTTCCGACCGCGTCGCCTTCATCAACGACGGCGAGATCGTGGCGCTCGACACTGCCGAGAACCTCAAGCTCAAGTACGGGACGCGCTCGGTGAAGGTGCGGCTGCGCGAGGGTGACGGTGTGCACGAGGAGCACCTCCAGATCGGTGAGGACGGCTCTTCGGCCAGACTTGCGGAGTTGGCGGCTTCGCCCGACCTGCTCACGATCCACACCGAGGAGGCCACGCTGGAAGCCATCTTCATCGAGCTGACCGGCAGGGGGCTGGAAGGATGAGCCGGCCGATCTCGCGCCCGGCGATCGTGGTCGCGCTCCTGAAGAAGGAGCTCAAGGCCTACTCGCGGGACAAGATATATCTGTTCCTGACGCTGATGGTTTTGGTTCTGATCCCGATTCTGTACACGTTCATGCCCGACACCGTCGAAGAGCAGATCTCCCTTGCGGTGTCGCCGCCGGTGAGTTCGATGGTCGAGCAGGCCAGGGACACGCTGGCGCAGATGGGCGTGAGCGACGAGCAGCTTGCCCAGCTCGATGAGGCGGACTTGGCCGAGGAACAAGAGGGTCTGCTGCTCGTTGAGTTCGACAATGAAGAAGACATGCAGCAGGTCGTCGAAGGGACGCTCGAGGCTTGGCGGACCGACGACGGTGATCTCGTCCTTCGCGATCCGGATGCGGACGAGGACAAGCCCGAGAACGCCGAGAAGCTCAATCTCGACATCGGTATCGCGTTCCCGGCCGACTTCATCACCGATGTCGCTGCAGGACAGGAGGGCGTGACCGTCACCGTCTACTCGGACGCGGCTGTGCCCGAAGAGATCCAGAACGCGATGACGAGTTTTGTGCGCGAAGCGGCCTACCAGCTTGCCGGAAGAGAGCTCCCGGTGAACATGGCCGACGACGAGTCCATTGTGCTGGGCCCCGACCGCGCGGGCGACCAGGTCTCGCTCAAGGACAAGCTGCGGCCGATGCTGATCTTCATGGTCCTGCTTATGGAGACGTTCTCGATGGCCTCGCTCGTGTCGACCGAGGTACTGCAGCGGACGGTGACGGCAGTACTCGTTACGCCGGTCAAGATCGGCGACTTCCTGCTGGCCAAGACGATTTTCGGCACGGTTATGTCGCTCGGGCAAGGACTCATCGTCCTGCTGCTTGTGGGCGGGCTTACCGCCGAGAACTGGTCACTCGTGATGACCGTGCTGCTCATGGGGGCGATGATGTTCACCGGCGTGGCGCTGTACGTGGGCGCGGCGGGCAAGGACTTCATGGGGCAGCTCTTCTACACGATGCTGGTCACAGTCCCGCTGCTCATCCCGTCCTTCTCGGTGATGTTCCCCGGTACGGCAGCGACCTGGGTCCGCGTGATTCCCACGTACCCGATCATCGACACCCTGGTCGGCGCATTCAACTACGGGGCCACGTGGTCCGATCAGGCGGGCTCGCTCGCGTACGCGGCCGTGTGGCTGGTCATCTTGTTCGGCGCGGGGTTGTTCGCGCTCAAGCGGAAGGTGGAATCGCTATGAGTCCGAGACTGACGTGGAAGGTCCTTCGCAAGGACCTCGCCCTCGGCCCCCGGTCGCCGTTGTTCCTGTGGGCGATCCTGCTGCCGTTCGCGCTCACGCTGATCCTGCAGGTCGCGTTCGGTTCCCTCTTCGACCCCGAGCCGCGACTAGGGATCGTGGACGAGGGTGACTCGGCGATCACCGTCGAGGTCGAGCGGATGGAAGGCATCGAGCTCACGCTTCTTGACGATACCGAGGAGCTCAAGGCCCAGGTCGAGGCGAACGATCTCGACGCTGGGCTGATCCTGCCCACCGGATTCGATCGGGCGGTCAAGGACGGCGAGCAGCCCGAGCTGCAGTTCTTCATCGGCGGGGAGAGCCTTGCGTCCAACCGCATCATCTTAAGCGTGACGGCTATCGATCTCGTCCGAGAGCTCGAAGGCAGCGAGGCGCCGGTGACGGTCGAGGTCGTGAACTACGGCGAGGCCGGGTTACCGATTTCCGTGCGGCTTGTTCCCATCGTCGTCTTCTACGCGCTGGTTATCGCCGGAATCTTCGTTCCCGGGTCGAACCTTGTGGAGGAGAAGGAGCAGGGCACGCTGATGGCTATGCTCGTGACGCCGGTGCGGATCGGCGACGTCTTGGGTGCCAAGTGGCTCCTGGGTGTGCTGCTCTCCGCCGCCATGGCCGCGGTCACCCTGGCGCTCAACCAGGCGCTCGGGTCGAACTACCTCGAAGTCTTCGTGGTCGTGCTGGTGGCGGCAGGGCTTTCGTCCATGATCGGCCTGCTCATGGGAACGTTCGCGAAAGACTCGACCATCATGTTCGGGATGGTCAAAGGACTCGGAATCTTCCTGTTCGCCCCGACGCTCTTCTACATCTTCCCGGAGTGGCCGCAGTGGATCGCCAAGCTCTTCCCGCTGTACTGGATCTTAGAGCCGATCTGGCGTGTGTCGGTCATGGGCGGCTCTATCAGCGAGGTTTGGGTGGAGCTCACGGTCGCCGTGGGGATCACGGTGGCCCTGGTGCCGCTGATCGCGCTGGTCGCGCGCCGGGTGCAGGCACAGATGGCCGCTCAATAGCGCTGCGCGTCATGCGAAACGTCGCCTTGAAGGAGGTGCCGACATGGAATGGTATTGGTGGGTCCTGATCGTGGTGGGCGTCGCAGTGATCGGCTGGGCGAAGCTCATGGTATGGGGCAAGATCAAGCACAACATGGACGAGAAGAAGCGGCAGCGGCAAGCCCTGCTCGACGACTAGTCCCACGCCGCTGCCTGCCGAGGAGCCCGCGCACGGCGGGCTCCTCGCGCCTGACCGCTCCTCGGCTGTTAGAATGGCAGCCGGTTGCTCGCAATCCGCTTCACGGCCGAGGAGGCTCGCATGGTCAAGGCGCTCAGCCCAGGTGCACGCATCGTCGTCATGGTTCTCGCGGTCGGTTTCGTTGTTGCCGGCATCCTGCTCACCGGCGCGATCCCGGCGGTCGAGGGTCTCGGCGAGAAGGTGCGCCTCCCCATGTTCCACGGCGGGTCTACGTGGGTGAACCTTGTGACGTTCAGCCTGATGGGGCTGCTGGCACTCGCGTACCTCGTGCTCAGGCGCGAGGACTTGTACCGGTGGGCTGCGGGGTTCCGCTGGGTCTCGGCGCCGATGTGGCTACTCAACACCGCGCTCGGCGTGATCGCGGCTATGAACACGTGGGACTTCTCCGGCTCGTCCACGCCACCGCTTACGGTGATCCGCGACGACCCTCGCCTCATGGCGCAGTTCACTTTGCTGATCGTGCTGATCGCGCTTATCGCCGTGCAGTTCTTCTTCGACAGCCGAGGAGTCAAAGCGTTTGCCGACGTCACCTTCACCTTCGTGTTGTGGTGGGTGATGGGCCGACTATTCTTGGACCCGCAGGCACGTGCACTGCATCCGGACAATCCCGTGCTCAACTCTGCGGCCGATATCCAGCTGCCGTTCTTCGCGATCGTCGGGTGCGTGTTCGTGGGAAGTGTGCTGATCGCGTGGCTGGTGCGTGACGCGATGGTGCGCTCGGACTGACGGGCGCCCGCGTCCGCGGCATACTTTGTCCGGAGGGGGTAGTGTGCGGATCGGCGACATACTCGTAGTGGCGGCGGGGGCCGGCGTGGGCGGCGGCCTGCGTTACGCACTCGGGGGTTGGATGGCCGAGCGTTGGGGGACCACCTTCCCCTGGCACACCTTCGCGATCAACGTGAGCGGCGCGTTCTTCCTCGGCGTGCTCATGGCGCTGTCCACCGAGCGAGGGATCGGCGATGCGCACTGGCGCCTGCTGATCGGCGTGGGCGTACTCGGCGGGTACACCACGTTCTCGACGCTGGCCTACGAGAGCATGGCGCTGATAGATCGCGGTCTCGTGCTAAGTGGCGTACTCAACATGTTCGGTAGCGGCCTGGTGGGGCTGGCTGCCGTGCTGCTCGGACTCGTCGTAGGTCGCGCACTGTAGGAGGAGCCATGCACATCGAAGGTCCTGGCAAGCGCGTCACGGTCTTCATCGGCGAGTCGGACCGCTGGGAACACGGCTCGCTGTACGAGGCGATCGTGGAGCTGCTTCGCCGTGAAGGCTGCGCGGGCGCGACCGTGTTCAAAGGCGTCATGGGGTTCGGCGGGGCTTCTCGCTTGCACACCGCGAACATCCTGCGCCTGTCCGAGGACCTGCCGGTAATGATCGTGTTCGCGGACACCCCCGAGCGGGTCGACGCAGTCCTGCCGAAGATCGACGCTATGATCGCCGGCGGCCTGGTCACGGTAGAAGAGGTGACCATCTTCCGGTATTCGCACGGAGAGCAGTCCTAGCCGGTCACCAGATCTCGGCTACCGCCGGTACGCTCTTGCGTGGCAGCAGGGTCAACGCGTCGTGGCGGCACGCCGCCCGGCATACGCCGCACCCCCAGCAGTCGTCCTGCCGCAGCGCGACCGTGCGCTGCGTGCGGTCGAAGTCGACGGCATCGAACGGGCATAGCTCCGCGCACAGGCCGCATTGCGTGCACGACTCCTCGGCAAGGGAGGCTACGTACTCGCCGCGCCACATGAGCTTGGTGTCGTGCGTGAGCGTAAGCGTCATCGCCATGCAGCCGCTGCTGAGGTCACAGTTGCAGATCGCGCCGATGAACGGCGTGATGAACGTCCAAACCGAGTGCATGAGCCCGTCGCGCTCGCAGTCGCGCAGGACCTGCATGGCCTGTTCCTTCGTGAGGCGCTCGAGCGAGCTGATGTCGGGACCCATATCGAAGCCGTCGAAGGCCTCGGCGAGCACGTCGTCCATGGGCATCGCGGTCACTGCGAGGCACACCCCGCGCTCGGCCTTGCCCGCGTATGTGCGGCACACGCACGGCATGCGCACGACGGAGGTCGCGAAGTCGAAGATGCGCTCGCAGTCCTCTATCGGCACAGGCTGGCCGAAATGGTGCGCCTGCTGCCGCTTGTGCACGCGGTTCTTGACCGCGCGCTCGACCGGTTTGGGGGCGGAGTTCTCGAGCAGTTCGATCCACGTGAGCGAGCGCGAGCGCATGGAGTCGAAGCCGTGGACGAAGTCGACGATGTAGCCGCGCCGCTCGAGGTCGCTCTCGAAGTCGGTCACATAGTTGGTGGCCTCGAGGTACCAGACCTTGCCGTCACCATGCTGTGTGCAGAACTGGCACATCGTGACGCCTCGCAAGCTCTCGTTGGACGGGTAGGGCAATGGTATCATCGGTCCACGACAACCGAATAGCGCGCCGTTCGGTGCCCGCAGCCGCCCCCGGCTGGCTCACGTGTGAGCCGCCGCGGCAGGCCAAGTGGGCGCGAATTGGGAAGCCGGTGTGATTCCGGCACGGACCCGCCACTGTGAAGCGGGGCGACGCGCGGCTTGGACCCGATCCGCCGCCGACCGCCCCCGAAGTCAGGAGACCTGCCGAAACGGCGGCGACGCGGCCTTCGAGGTGCGGGGCCGGCTCGCTGTGCCGCCCCCGGCGGCACTCACCGAGACCCCCGATACCGAGAAGACCCGGCACCGATGCCGGGTCTTTTGCATGTGCGGAGATCACATCGGAAGGAAGAGGAAGATGATTCGGAGATCGACCGGTAGATCGAACACAATCGTTTGGGGCGCGGTGATCGGGGCGCTCGCGCTCGTGGCCCTGCTCGCGCTCGTCGGGTGCGGTAGTGAGACCGCGGCCACGGAAGGGGCAGGCGAGACGGGTGCGCCCGAAGATGCCGGCAGCGCCGGCGGCGCTGCCGTGTTCCCCGTGACCGTCACCGACGATGCGGGTCGCGAGATCACCGTCGAGGCCGAGCCGCTGCGCATCGTGTCGCTCGCGCCGGCCAACACCGAGATCGTGGCCGAACTCGGCGCGCTCGACCGGCTCGTGGGCGTGACCACCTACGACGACTACCCGCCCGAGGTGACCGAACTCGAGAAGGTCGGCGACTTCATCACGCCGAACCTGGAGGTGATCGCGTCGCTCGAGCCCGACCTCATCCTCGCCACCACCGGCGTGCAGGGCGACGTGCTCGCGCAGCTCGAGGACCTGGGCGCTCCCGTGATCGCGATCGATCCCCAGAACCTCAAGCAGCTGTACGTGTCGATCGAGACCGTCGGTGCCGCGATCGGCACACCAGCAGAGGCCGAGACCGTTGTGGCCGACATGCGCGCCGGCATCGACTTCATCACCGAGACGGTGAGCGCCGAGCCGGCCATGCCGTGCTTCATCGAGATCGCCCAGGACCCGCTGTTCACCGCAGGCGCGGGCACGTTGCTCGACGACCTCATCACTGCCGCGGGCGGACAGAACGTGGTGGCCGAGGAGGGCTACGTCGGCTATTCACTGGAGCAGCTCCTGCAGGACGACCCTGCGGTCTACCTGGCAACGCTCGGCTCGATGAGCGACCCGTCGCAGCTCGAGGCGCGTGCGGGCTACGACGCGTTGAGCGCGGTCAAGAACGAGCGCGTAGCCGTGCTCGAGGACAACCTCGTGAGCCGCCCGGGTCCGCGGGTCGTGCAAGGCGTCGGCCAGATCGCGGTCGCGCTGCACCCGGACCTGTTCGATGAGTCCGACTAAGACATTCGGGCTCCTGGCGCTCGCCCTCGTAGTGGCGCTCGTCGCAGGCGTCGCGTTCGGCGCCGTGGCCGTCAGCCCGGTCGAGATCTTCGGCGCGATCGGGCGAGCGGTCGCGGGCGCCGAACGCAGCTCTGCCGACGCCATCGTCATCGACGTGCGTCTCCCACGGGTGCTGCTCGCCGCCCTAGTGGGGGCGTGCCTGGCCAGCGCCGGTGTGCTCTACCAGGCGCTGTTCAGAAACGCGCTTGCCGACCCGTACATCCTGGGCATATCGTCGGGCGCTGGACTCGGTGCGGTGCTAGTGCTGGCCGCCACGACAGGCGCGACGGCGATGCGTTACGGCGCCGTGCCGGCCGGAGCGTTCGCCGGTGCGGCGGCGACGATGGCACTCGTGGTGCGTCTGGCGTCGTTCCGCGGGCGGCTCGACACCACGTCGCTGTTGCTCGCGGGCATCGCGATCTCCTACACCCTTGCCGCGCTCACCTCGTTCGTGATGGTGTTCGCCCGCGAGCAGATGAGTGCGGTCGTGTTCTGGATGATGGGCGGTCTTACGTCGGCATCGTGGGAGTACGTGGCAGCCGTCACGCCGATGTTCGTGCTCGGCATGGTCGTGCCTGTCGCATCGACGCGGGCACTCAACCTCATGTTGCTTGGCGACGAGCGCGCCGGCCAGCTCGGCGTGCCCGTCGAGCGCTTCAAGCTCATCGTCTTGGCGGCCGGCAGCCTGCTCGTGGCGGCCGCCGTGTCCGTGTCGGGTCTGATCGGTTTCGTGGGATTGATGACGCCGCACATGGTGCGCCTCGTGCTGGGCCCCGACCACCGCACGCTTGTTCCGGCGTCCGTGCTGGCCGGCGCGGTTCTTATGGTGCTCGCAGACCTGGTCGCGCGCACCGTGCTCGCGCCGGTCGAGATCCCCGTCGGCATCGTGACGGCGCTAGCTGGCGGCCCGTTCTTCGTGTGGCTGCTCGTGCGGCAGGAGCTCGGCCGATGAACGCCGCAGCCCGCCCCACACCCGCGCCCGGTCCCGCAGCTCCCGCCCTCGCTTGGCGCGATGCCGCCGTCGGTTACGGGGACCACGCCGTGCTGCACGGTGTTGACCTCACCATCTGCCCAGGAGAGTTCGTGGGCCTGGTTGGCGCGAACGGAGCGGGAAAGTCGACGCTCTTGCGCGCTGTCACCGGGGAGGCGGTGCTGCTGGGCGGTTCGTTGGACGTGTGTGGCGTCCCCGCCGATGAGCTGAGCGCACCGCAGCGGGCGCGACTTGTCGGCGTGGTGCCGCAGGCCCTGCCCGAGCTGTTCTCGTTCAGCGCGCGCGAGTTCGTGCTGATGGGCAGACATGCCCATTTGGGCAGGTTCGAGCGGGCGGACGCGCAGCACGCGGCCGTGGCGGATCGCGCGATGGAGCTCACCGACACCGGGCGCCTGGCCAACGAGCGGGTCGACACGCTGTCTGGGGGCGACCTTCAGCGCCTCACGCTAGCACAGGCACTTGCGCAGGAGCCGCACGTGTTGCTGCTGGACGAGCCCACGAGCCACCTGGACCTCAACCACCGGGTGCAAGTACTCGACCTTGTGAGCGAGCTTGCCGACGGCGGGATGGCGGTACTCGGCGTGTTTCACGATCTTGACCTCGCGGCCCGCTACAGCGACCGGCTGGCCGTGATCGCCGATGGGGGCATTGCCGCGAGCGGCCCTCCCCGTGAGGTGATCACGTCGACGATGCTGCGCGACGTGTTCGCGGTACGCGCGGTCGTGGGCACCGATGCGATAAGCGGGGGAGTGACGGTGACGCCGGTGATTCGCGAGTCCGTCGGCGTTGCGCAGGCCACGGGCCCCGAGGTCTTCGTCATCGGCGGCTCAGGTGCTGCGGCCGACCTCATACGTCGGCTGGCGCTTGCGGGTTTCCGAGTGAGCACGGGCGCGCTCAACATGGGCGACACCGATCAGGCCGTGGCGGACGTCTTGGGCCTGCAACGCGTGGACCTCGCGCCGTTCGAGGAGATGGACGAAAGCGATGAGCGTCGCGTGGGAGAGCTGGCGGCTCGGGCGGATGTGCGCGTGGTGTGTGACGTGCCCTTCGGGCGCTCGAACGTCGGTAACCTGCGGGCGGTTGTGAAGGCGGGCGGTCCGCTCGTGCTGGTGGGCGAGGTGAGCGGAGAGCGTGACTTCGCCGGCGGAGAAGGCCTGGCGCTGCTCGAGCGCGCTGTCGCGCTGGGGGCAACAACGGTTCGCGATGTGGCCGAAGCGCTCGGAGCCATTGAGCAGCTTGCTCCCGCGGCTACTCGTGAGGAACCACGTGCACGCTGATCCCGTGCGTTGCGCACACCCCGCGTAGCGCGCGGTCCGCGAGAGTGACGGTGTTGTTCGTGCGCGACACGTGCAGCGCAACCACTTGGCGCAGCCGTTCAGAGCGAAGCTGTGACAGCGCAGCTGCTGCAGCGGCGTTCGATAGGTGCCCCCGGTGCGACTGGATGCGCTGCTTGAGGAACCTGGGGTAGGGGCCGTCGGCCAGCATCCGCTCGTCATGGTTCGACTCGATGCCGATGACATCGCACCCCTGTAGCGCTTCGAGGATCTCATGCGTGAGTACTCCGGTGTCGGTCGCCAACCCGATTGCCGCGCCATCAGGGCCGTCGAAGCGGAAGCCGACGGGCTCGGCGGCGTCATGGGACGTCCGGAACGCCAGTACGTCGATGCCTGCAACGCGCACTCGCAAGCCCGGCTCGATGGTGCGAACGTCGTACGCCTGCTCGTCGAGACGCGCCGCGTTCCGTGTGCCGGCTGTTGCGTAGACAGGGATGCCGAGCCGCTTGGCGAGCACGCGGACGCCGCGGACATGATCGCCGTGTTCGTGAGTGACGAACATCGCGACGATGTGGTCGGCGGTGATGCCGGCCAGCGCGGCACGTCGCAGCGTCTCTCGCGCGGAGAAGCCGCAATCCACGAGCAGCGCGCCCTGCTCGCCCCGCACCAGGCTGCAATTCCCCGATGAACCGGAGCCCAGGAACGAGACGCTCAGTTCGCCGCAGCCGGCTCGGTGGCCTGGCCCCGACGGGTGTCCGGGGTGAGAGTGGTACGGACTCATGGGCCGATGATACCTGACGGGTGTGACGTGGCACCGGCGCGCGAGGCGCACCCCTGCGGAACGGCCGAGGAAGCGACGCGTCCGGGTGGGGGTCTGAAACCGTGCGAGTTGTGGGTGCAGTCGCACCCATCATGGGTGCAGTCGCACCCATGACTTGCACACATCGCGGACCCCACGCGCAAGTCGCCCCACGCGCAAGTCGCCCCATGCGCAAGTCGCCCCATGCGCAAGTCGCCCCACCCTACCGCTGCATCGCCAGCATCTCGCGCGTCCGCTTCCAGGCGAGCCGGATTCCGCCCACCTGCAGCCAGTACTTCACATAAGTGATGCGCTTCATCACGATCGCCGGCAGGCCGGTGAGTCCCACGCCGTACATCCACCCCACGCCCCACGTGGGGCCCACGCTCACGAACTCGCCGCGGATATGCGGCTCGAAGGGCCGCGGTGGTACTCCGTCGGCCTCTCGCAAGAGGTTCATCGCTGTCGTCGGCCCCTCCTGTATCGCGACCTGCGCGAGCATCGGCAGCACTTCGTTGGACTTGGGGTGCCTGACCGAGGCGACATCGCCGATCACGTACACGTCGTCGTGGCCGACCGCCTTGAGAGTCTCGTCGGCGAGGATGCGACCGGAGTTGTCGATCTCGAACCCCCACTCACCCGCGTGAGGATCGGCCTTCGCACCGCCGCACCACACGACCGCGGTCGCATCGATCTGTCGTCCGGAGGCGAACCGGACGTGTGACTCACCCACGCTGTCCACCATCTCGCCGGTGATCACACGCGCTCCCATCTTCTGCAGCCGCTTGATTGCCCTACCGCGCTGTTTGTCGGGTAGGTCGTACAGGATCTCGGGGCGGCCTTCGGCCAGCGTGACCTGGACGTCCGTGCCTGACAGGCCATGTTCCTGGGCGCGCTTGGGAAGTATCTGCGCCATGGTGCCGGCTATCTCAACGCCGGTCGCCCCACCCCCGATGACCGCGAAGCTCAACACGCGCCGGCGGGCCTGTTCGTCAGCGAGTTTGACGGCGGTCTTGAACGCTTCCTCGACGCGCTGCTGGAGCTTCTGGGCGTCTTCGACCGACCACATGGTGACGCAGTGCTCTCGAAGCCCCGGAACGGGCGGCAGGAAGGGCACTGCGCCCGTCGCGATCACGAGGCGCCAGTAGGGGACCTCCTCGCCCGTGTCCAGCGTGACGGTTCGGCGCTGTGGATCGACCGACGCGGCGGTGTTGTAGCACACCGTGACCGGCATGCCCTTGAACACCGTCGGGTGCCACAGCTCGCAGAATTCCGGTCGAGGCTCGCCCACAGCGACCAGGTCGAGCTCCGAGAGCGCCTGCTGGCACGGGTTCGGCTCGATCAGGAGTATCTGTACGTCGTTGCGTCGCATGAGGCGGCGCGCCAGCGTGACCGCGGTCGTCGTCCCGGCGTATCCTCCGCCGACAATCACTACGCGGCGTGCGTCGGTGTAAGGAGAGGAATCGGTCGACACGGGCATGGTGAGAATCCCCCTTGTGGCTGACTTGTCTGTTCGGCCTAGCGTTGGGCGGCATGCGACTTGTGGAAGGAATCTTGTGTGTGCGCATCGCTCGGTCGTGTACGTTCCCGCCGGCCCTAGTGGAGAGGAAACAGGCATGGAGGTCAAGCTCTACGCACTGTCTACATGCCCGTATTGTCGTATGACAAAGAAGTATCTCGACCAAACGGGTGTCGAATACGAACTGACCGAGGTCGATCTCCTCGAAGGGCAGGAGCGCGAAGACGCGGTGGCAACGGTCCGCGAGATGTCGGGCGGTGCCTCCTTTCCCGTAGTGGTGGTGGGCGACGAGGTCATAGTCGGGTTCAACAAGAAGCGACTCAAGGAGTTGCTCACCTGATGTCCAAGGCGAAGGACGGGCCACGCCGCCGTATGTTCGAGCCCGGTACCACTATCGAGGACCTCAAGGAGTTCATGGAGCCGTTCGTCGACCGGCTCGGCTACAAGTTCAACACCGAGACGGAGTTCGTCGACGAGGTGCTCGACAGCGAGCTTGAGATACTCGAGCAGTCAGGGGACATCTACTGCCCCTGCCGGGCCCGAACGGGCGACCCGAAGCAGGACTACAAGATCGTGTGCCCGTGCATCCCGTTCTACCGGGACCAGTTCGCGGCCATCAGGAAGTGCTGGTGCGGGCTGTTCATCCTCAAAGACGTCGAAGACGGGGCCGAGCTGCTGGGCGTGATCGATGAGCCCGCAGGCCCGATCGACGTGCCTGTCTTCCGTGCCGAGGACTTGCCGCCCGGCCAGATACGCCACGTCAAGGTCGGCAAGAACGACATCGCCGTGGCACACGTCGAAGGCGACTTCCACGCGCTGTCCAACGTGTGCAGGCATGCGTTCGGGCCGCTCGGCGAGGGCTTCATGGACGGGCATCATGTCATGTGTCCGTGGCACGGGTGGCGCTACGACGTGCGCGACGGCACCACGAACCATCCGAACGCCGACGTCAAGGTGTTCCCCACTACTGTGCGCGAAGGCGAGGTCTTCGTCACTGTCCAGCTTCGGAGCGCTGTCCGATAGTCGTTAACTTGCGTTCATCCTGGCTCGGACGTACTGTTGGTATGTCCGGACTGGGGAGACTGGCTGTGCGGCATCGCGTATTCTTGCTCGTAGCGCTACGGGCGCGCGCGCGTCTTGCGTGCCCTCTGTTGCTGCTCGTTGCGCTCGCAACCCTGGTGCACGCGCCTGCGGCACTCGCCTACGAAGAGCCGAACGACTTGGGCAACAGTGGCTGCAGCTACTGTCACCCCCACGCGGCCTACCCCGATATGGACTGCGCGAGCTGTCACGGTGACGAGGATGACGAGGTCGGACCCGTCAACGGCTACGAGCAGGGCAACTTCTTCGGCCCGCACGGCGGCTATACGACGGGCACATCGAAGTGCGACAACTGTCACACCGTGCATGCGGCAGCGGCCGGCGGCATCGCGCTGCTTCCCGAGCCCACGATCGTCGCGACGTGCTTCAGCTGCCACGACGGGACCGGCGGGTACGGCGTTTACGGTGTGATCGAGGCTCGCACGGGCGTTGCTCCTGCCGGAGGGCACTCCTATGAGGAGACCGCGGCGATACCGGGTGGGAACGGCGCCACCGGCGGCACGTCCACGCGCGTGTTCAGCGGGCCAGCCGGAACGCTCATATGCACGGACTGCCACAGCCCCCACGGATCTAACACGGTCGCCGCGTTCAAGGGTGACCGCAGGCGTATCCGCACGGACCACCCGAGCATCTCGTCCACACGCCTGCTCAAGCAAGAGCCCACTGGGGCGACGACCGCTGTCGCCGAGTATGGTTCAGACTGGTGCATCGCGTGTCACGCGGGTCGCGCTTCGGGCGGGATGGTCATGAACCACCCCGTTGACTCCTTCGTCACGACCGTGACGCCCTTCGACTACGGCAATGTGGCGTTGTTGGCAAGCGATGCCCCGACGTCTACGACGGTGCTGGGCGGATTGGGCGGCATCTACGGCTCCGCACTCACGCACGACTGGCCGGCGGATGTAGACCCGCCGGGCAACCGCGGCTACCTCATGCCCTACCCGCGCACGCCGCAGCAGGAGGGGCATTCCCCCATCTGCCAGCAGTGCCACGAGGATGCACGCAGCGTCGGCGCACTCGTCGGCGATGGTTCGATCGGCGATGCGGAACTCGCCGAGGTGTGGGACGCCGACGGCGTGTACTGGGGCGGCACGACGTGGACCGCCGGATGGGAGTACGACAACCCACCCTTCCAGAACTTCCCCCACGAGACCTTCAACGAGAAGATGCTCGTCGAGGAATACGACGACCTGTGCACGAACTGCCATCCCGTGCAGCAACTACCCTGAGGTCCGGGCCTGGGTTCCTTATCCGGCTGCGGGGCCGCCGTGCGGGTTCTTGTCCTTGAACAGCTCGGCGATCCCGCCGATGCTGCCCATTACGCCGGCGACCTCCACGGGGAGGAACACCTTGTTGGCCGGGCCGTCGGCGATCGCCTTCAGCGCCTCGAGGTAGCGGATAGCGATCAGCTCGTTGTCGGGGTTACCCGCGTGGATGGCGCCGAACACGTTCTTGATGGCGTCCGCTTCACCTTCGGCCAGAGCGATCTTTTGGAACTTCTCGGCCTCGGCCACTTCCTTGATGGCCTGCGCCTGGCCCTCAGCACCCAGGATCTCGGCCTGCTTGGTGCCTTCTGCGCGCGTGATGGCAGCTTGCTTGTCGCCGTCGGCTTCCAAGATCAGCGCGCGGCGGGTGCGCTCGGCCTTCATCTGGCGGTGCATGGCCTCGGTGACGTCGACCGGCGGCTCGATGCGCTGCAGCTCGACGCGCACGACGCGCACGCCCCACTTGTCTGTGGCGTCGTCCAAGATCTGCCGAAGAGCCGCGTTGATCTTCTCGCGGCTGGTCAGCGATTCGTCCAGCTGCATCTCGCCGATGACGTTACGCAGGTTGGTCTGCGCGAGCTTGGTCGCTGCGAGATAGAAGTTGGCGACGTTGTACATGAGCTTCACGGGGTCCGTGGCCTCGTAGTACACGACCGCGTCCACCGTGACCACCACGTTGTCCTTCGTGATGACCTCTTGTGGCGGCACGTCGACCACGTTCTCGCGCATGTCGACCTTCGTCAGACGGTCTACGAAGGGCAGGATGATATGGAGACCTTGGTCGTAGGTCTTCTGGTACTTGCCGAGGCGCTCGATGATGCCCTTCTCATACGGCCGCACGATCTTGATGGCGGTGCCGAAGTACACCATGAGCAGAACGAGGACTATCACTCCCAAGAGGACTGCGAACAACTCAGGCATGCGGGGCCTCCGATCCTGACCTACTCGTTCGAGGTAGGCCTACTCTTCGATGCGGCCTGTTTCGGGGCGTACGACCAGATGAGTACCCTCTACCCGTTCGACGACGACTCGCGTGCCCACGGGGATGATCTCCTCGGCGCCGGGTACCTCGGCCCGCCACTCCTCGCGGTCGATTCTCACTTGTCCGGCCGGGCTGTGCGGCGTGAGGTCCTCGATGACGGACCCGACCTTGCCGATCAGCCGGTCGGAGCCGGTCTTCTCGGGCGGCTCGTGTGTCATCCGCTCGGCGAGGCGCCGGAGCGAGATGAACGCGACGGTGGACACAGCGATGAACGAGATCCATTGCCAGGCTGTGGAGTAGTCGAAGAACGCGACTACCGCTGCTACAGTGGCGCCGACTCCGAAGGGGAGCAGGAAGAAGCCTGCCGTGAAGATCTCCCCGACGAACAGGACCACCGCCGCCACGGCCCACACCCAAAACCAAATGCCGGTTTCGATCACGGGCGTGCCTCCTCCCCACGAGCAAGAATTCCCTCCAGTTTGCAATATAGCGGTTTTGGTGGCCCTTGTGCTCCTCGGCGCATGTTCGCTGCACGCAGCCGCGCGCTGAATCTGGCTGAAAGCACCTGGTGAGACTGCGACTCTCGCGATGGCGGGCCGAGCTTGAATCTGCGGAGCGTGCGCAGCGATGCCACTATACTGTGATGTGGTCGCAGGTATCTGAACTCACACGCCATCGCGATTGGAGCAAGAAGGAGCCACGGATGACCGAGGGCAAGAACAAGACCCCCTTGACCGGGATCGCCGTCATGGCGATCGCGGTTTCGATCGCGGTCGCCGCCGCCCTTGTGGGCTGTGATCGCGCGGGGGACCCGGTGGACGGAGTGGACAGCGGCGACGCAGACCTCACCGTCATCAGGCTCGGCATAGCCGTGCCGCTGACCCAGGGAGCTGTCGTGCTCGGCCAAGGCATCGAGAACGGTGCGATGTTGGCCATCGACGACATGGCCGAGGAACTCGCTGCGCTCGGCGTTGGGGTCGAGCCTTTCGCAGTTGACGACCAGAGCGACGCGAGGGTGGGCGTGAACGTCGCGAACCAGCTCGTGTCGGACCCCAACGTGATCGGCGTCATCGGCCATCTGAACTCGGGTGTCTCGATCCCCGCGTCCGAGGTGTACAACAAGGCCGGCATCGTGATGGTCTCGCCGGCTTCCACGAATCCGCAGCTCACGTTGCAGGGCTATGAGAATGTCTTTCGCACATGCACTGTCGATACGGTGCAGGGCGCGTTTGCGGCTCAGGCCGCCTTGGGCGAACTCGGACTCGAGACCACGCTCGTGGTCGACGACTCGACGCCGTATGGTGAAGGGCTTGCCGATGAGTTCGTCTCCAACTTCGAAGCGGCGGGCGGTAGCGTGATCGGCCGCGAGAAGACCAGCGACACGGACACGGCGTTCGGCGCACTCGTCACCAAGATCACCGCCCAGGACCCCGACGTCGTCTACTACGGCGGCATCTACAACGCCGGCGCGCTGCTCGCCAAGCAAGTCTCCGAGGGCGGCTACGACGGACCGCTGCTGTCCGGAGACGGCATCTGCACGTCGGACTACATCGACATCGCAGGCGCCGAGAACGCAGAGGGCGACTTGTGCACCTTGATCGGCTTGCTGCCCGACATGCAGCCCGGGAGCGCTGAGTTCAGGGAGAAGTTCAGCGCGATGTTCCCCGGGGAGGCGATCCAGGCCTACGACATGTACGCGTATGACGCTGCGTACGTTGTCCTCTATGCCGTGAAGACGGTTGCCGAGGAGCACGACGCGGACTTCTTGGCCACGCCCGATGGCAAGGCCGCGATCATCGAGGCGGTCGCCGTCACCGATCTCGAGGGCGCCACGGGAAGGGTCTCCTTCGACGAGAACGGCGACACCACCAACGAAGCGGTCACACTGTACGTTGTCGCCGACGGCTCGTGGGTTCCCTACGAGTAGTACCGGCGACGCGCAACTAGATCCAGCCGGGGGTCGCATCCAGCACGGCAAGCGACGCCTTCTGGCGCGCGATGTGCGAGGCGCGCTCGATGGGGCTGATGGCGAACACCGCGCCTCCGTCGAGTACCCGGAACACTCCCCCGCTCATGACCGCCTGGAGAGTGCCGCGGCCTCCCTGGCTGATCAGCTCCCCCACGGGGTCGGCGCCGGGCAACCTGTGCACGATGAGGTCGGCTTGCTTGCCCGGTTCGAGCGATCCGAATTCGTCTTGTAGTCCCAAGACATGCGCGCCGGAAAGCGTCATCATGCGCAGGAGTTCCTCGGGCGCGAAGGAGGGCTCAATGGCATGCAGCGCGCGTGCCTCTTCGAGCAGATCCAGGTCGCTGTTGCTGGCGAGCGAGTCCGTGCCGAGGGCGAGCCGCATTCCCGCACGATGGAGCCGCCTGGCTGCCGGCTCGCCGTTGCCCAGGTACGCATTCGACCTGGGACACAGAACGAGCCCTCTCGCGCGTCGCGCGACCACGGGAATCTCCGCGGGAATGATCTTCGCCCCGTGCACGAGAACGGCATCGTCAAGGACGCCCAACTGGGCCAGATAGCGCACCACTCCAACGCCGGGTGTCTCGAAGCCGTCCGCGAGACGTGCGGCCAGGCCCGCCAGCGGACCTGAACCGGAATGGACCAGTTCGACCTCGGCGTCCGATTCTGCCGCGTGTATCGCGAAGCCGGTCCCCTGGGCGCGGGTGATCGCGTAGGTGGTCCGGATCAGGTCGGGGCCTGATGCGTACACCGAGTGCGGTGACAGGCCGCAACGCAGCCGTCCTCGGCAGGAAACGGCGGGGTCCGCAGGGAACTCGATCTCAGCAAGGCGTTGCGGGAGTTCCGCGCGTGTGGCGCCAAGGACCTCCCAGTAGAACGCGCCTCCGAGCCCGGTGTCGGCCGCGATCGCGATCCCCTCCGGCCCGTGTGTGATGTCCCCCACCACCGTCACGCCGGCCGCCAGCGACAACACAGCGCCGTATGTCGTGGACGCGGCGATGTCGTCCGACGTCAGTGCCCTGTAGGCTTTCGGAATCTGCCGGATCCACTCGGGAAAGGGTTGTGGCGGCACGACCCCCTTGAGGCACGTGAGCGCGAGATGCGTATGGGCGTTGACCAGGCCGGGGAAGATCGAGCACCCCTCGAACGCGCGCACCTGCTGTCTCGGGTTCGAGCCGATCAAGTCCTTCGCTGCGCCGACGTCCTCGATATGTGAGCCCCTCACCAGGACCGCGCCCTCGCGAATCGGCTGGTCGGCAATCGGAACGACCCAGTCAGCGGTGACGATCACGCGTGACCGCCCGACTCCGATCGCTGGTCGGGAATCGCCAGGAGGCTGGGTTTGCGTAGGTCGGCACACCCGCAGTCGGCGTCGAGGTCTGCATCGGCGAGCACGTCGATGACGCAGGCCGCGATCGACTCCGACTCGTCGAAGAAGATGTCGCGCAGCTCGGCGTGCTCCCACTCGCGGACCACGCCTTCGGCGTAGTTCACCACGATGTAGATCCCGGCGTAGCACGCGCCGATGTCTCGCGCGAGCACGACCTCGGGAGCCAGTGACTGGCCGATGATGTCGCCCCCTAGGCGCTTCATGTAGTCGACCTCGGCGACCGATTCGAATCGCGGACCGTCGGTGACCAGATAATTCCCGCGGCCGAAGACGCGCGCGAAGCGTTCGCTCGCCGACAGGTAGAGGTCATGATGCAGCGCCGGGCAGATTGGCTGCCGCATGATGAGCAAGTGCTCTCCGCGTACATAGATGTCTTGTCGAGTCGTCAGGTCGATGAAATCGGTCGGCACCACGATGTCACGTGGATCGAGCATGTGATTGAGCGATCCGACGCCGCCGTCGGCAAGCACTTTGCGCACACCGGCCTCGTGAAAGACCCAGAACGTCTGCAGTGACGCGTCCGCGCGCTTCACGCCGCGCCGCCAGCCGTGCATGGTCACCGCAAGCGCATCTCGCGTGCCTCGGACGCCGGTGAGTCGCAGATGTGTCAAGGCGGGCGAGCGACCGAACGGCGTATCGAACACGAGGTCTTCGGCGAGCACCTCGAGTCTTTCGTCGGCGTACTGGGAGTAGGGCTTGGACAGCGTCCCGGACCCGCCGCACACGCCGAAATCGACGCGGGGGATGCTCTGGTCAGGCATGCAGACCTCCTTGGCTACGAGGGTAGTCCATGGAGGCGTCGCGTGCCAGCCGCCTCCTTCGGCCACCTTGGCGAGCTGTCGCGCCCGGACATGAAGACATTCTCACGGCGGTCTCACGGTGCTCTCAGTCGGGTGACGCACGCTTGCACGTGGACCACGGCCCTACCTGCGAATGGAGCGTGATCAATTGGCCGCGTGTACCCGCGACATACACTCCTGCCTGCGATTCGCGAACAGCACAGCCCCACCTGTGACGATAGCGTGTCTCGGCGCACTACTCACGCTAGGCTGCGTGGTCGCCCTCGCGCCCATGGCGGCGGGGGCGGGCTCCGCACGCGACATCCCGAGCCGACCGGTGAAGATCGCGCTTGCAACTGTCGCCGAGCCGACCGTTAAGGTCCCATACGCCGACGCTCCGATGCCCGCAGCTGACCCGTTGCGCAGCAGCGCCCCTAAGCGATCGGACCTTGTGGCCGAAGTGCCCACGGCCGAGGTGCCCTCGATGGCGCGGTCGGCCGACAGGTCTTCGGCACCGAGCACCGGGCGTGTTGCGGCGACGCTGGAGCCGGCTTCCGCGGGCCCGCCGCCCGCTCCGTCCTCATCGGTCGCGGTCGCGCAGGCGGCGCCATCGGTCGATGAAGCGGCGCAGGCGTCGGCCATCCTTGCGCGGCTTACCGCCCAGCATCCCATCCTCTCTGGCACGACGGTCTCCATCGGCCAGACCCCGAACGGCTACCAAGCCGTGTCGTACTACCAGTCGGGTAGTATCGTGATCTCCTCCAACCACACCGTGAGTCTCGAGCGCATCCTTGCTCACGAGATCTGGCACGTGATCGATTGGCGCGACAATGGCATGATCGATTGGGGCGAGAACATCCCGCCCACGCAAGTCGCCTCGACACAGATTGCCGGGAGTGGGGTGGCGCCATCGCATCACGGTGTCGCCTCCCGCTGCGAGATCTGACGCGCCCCGGGTCAGGCGAACCGCCGCACCTCGCGGTAGAGCGTGTCGCGCTGCACCGGGGTAAAGCCCGCCGAGCGGATCAGCCACACGAGCTCGTCGCGGTTCGCGGTGTAGCGCACGCCGGCGGCCGCAACCACGTTCTCCTCGATCATGGTGGAGCCCATGTCGTTCGCGCCGAACGCGAGCGCGACCTGCCCGATCTTGGCGCCCTGGGTGACCCAGGAGGCTTGGACGTTGAGCACGTTGTCCAGGTACAGGCGCGAAACGGCCAGCACGCGCAGGTACTCCCAGCCGCTCGCGGCGGGCTGCGTTGCACGCCCGGCGAGCGCGTCCTCCTCGGCGATCGGCGTGTTGTCCGGCTGGAACGACCACGGGATGAACGCGCGGAAGCCCACGTGTCCGGTGGCCGTCGACTCGTCCTGCAGGTCGCGGATGCGGCGAAGGTGCTCGATGCGCTCCTCGGCAGTCTCGAGCCCGCCGAACATCATCGTGGCCGTCGTGGACATGTCGATCGCGTGGGCCTCGCGCATCACGCCGATCCACTGGTCGGCGGTCGCCTTGTGCGGCGAAACGCTCCCGCGCACGCGGTCAGTCAGGATCTCCGCGCCACCTCCCGGAAGCGAATCGAGCCCGGCGGTGCGCAGGCTCTCGAGCGTCTCGCGCACGGTGATTCCCGAGAGCTTCGCGATGTGCACGATCTCGGGCGGGCCGAAGCCGTGGATATGGATCTCGGGGTGGTCGGCTTTCAGGCAGCGCAGCATGTCCTCGTACCACTCGATGTCCAGCGTCGGGTGCATGCCGCCCTGGAGCAGGATCGCAGTGCCCTCCAGGTCCAGCGTCTCGGCAACCTTCGCCTCGAGCTGCTCGGGGGTCAGCAGGTACGCGTCCGGATCGCTCTCGTCGCGGTAGAACGCGCAGAACTTGCAGTGGCTCACGCACACGTTCGTGTAGTTCACGTTGCGGTCGACGATGAAGGTGACCTCGCCGGACGGGTGGAGCCGCTGCCGCATGGCGGTGGCTGCCGCCCCGAGATCGAGCATACCTGCCGAGGAAAGAAGCAGCAGCGCCTCGTCGTCGGTGAGCCGGTGTTCGCCGCGGGCGGCTTCCAGCGCAAGGGTGCGTGCGGTGTCTTCGGCCGGACCTAGGTCGAGCGGGCCGGCCACCTACATCACCTCGAATATGCGGATCTCGGGCACCTCGTCGAGTTCGCCGACCGCGACGGCCTCGGTGAGGTAGCGGCGCAACCCCTCGCGGTACCGGGGCTCGAAGCGGAACTGCAGGGCGTCGAAGTAGGAGCGGAACGCCTGGGCCGGGAAGGCTTCCCAGCGCGCGGCGTACTCCGAGATCGACTCGAGGTTCGCGCGGCAGTACGCCAGCGAGCCGTTGAGCGCCTCGCTCACGTCGCGCACGGCGTCCGGGCGCTCCTGGGCGAATCCTCGGCGCACCGCCCACACGGCGTACACCATCGGCAAGCCCGTCCACTCGGTCCACACGGTGCCCAGGTCGTAGGTGTAGAGGCCCTCTGGCTGGTTCCAGTACGCGCGCAGCGCGTCATCTCCGATCAGGAGCGCGGCGTCGGCGTCGCGCATCATGCCGGCCAGGTCAGGCGGCATCTCCACATACGTTGGGAAGACGCCCCAGTGCCGTGAGAGCAGCGCCTTGGTGAGCACCTGCGACGTGCGCGATGTGTCTGTGAGGGCTACCACCCTGCCGTCGAGCCCTTCGACCGGTACTTTGGAGAGCAGGAGGATGGATTGGACCTCGCCGTCGCTCGAGATCGCGATGTCGGGCAGCAGTACCAGCTGGTCGGCGTGGCGCGCGTACTCGATGCTGGGGATCGGCGCGATGTCGAGCTCTCCGGCCAGCAGCTTCCCGGTCAGGTCGCGCGGCGCTGCCTGTACGAGTTCGACGTCGAGTAGCACGTCGTTCTTGACAAGGCCGTAGTAAAGCGGCAGGCAATTGAGGAACTGGATGTGGCCAAGTCGGGGGCGCTCGGGTCGAGTCATCATCATCGCACCGACCTCCTTGGTGTTGAGACTGGCGTGTGTCGCATGGACCGTGCGGGCGTCCGGATGAGCGTAGTCCAATCCGCTGCGCCCCGCCACACGCCGTCTCGCCTACACCGGCACCACCAGGGACACGTCGCCAACGGAGGTCACGTTGACCGGCACACCGTAGACGGCGGAAACGGTGTCCGACGTGACGACTTCCGCTCCACCGCACGCGTGCACCTTGCCGTCGGAGAGCAGCACGAACCTGTCGGCGTATCGCAGCGCGAGATTGAGGTCGTGCATCACGGCGATGACCGCGACCGACCGCGCGGCAGTCACGCGCTTGACGGTGTCCAGTACGTCGAGCTGGTTGCGCAGGTCCAAGCTGGACGTCGGCTCGTCGAGCAACAGAACTCGCGGCTCTTGTGCGAGCGCCCGCGCCACCACGACTTTCTGCAGTTCGCCGCCGGAAAGTTCGTCGAGATAGCGCAACGCAAGCGCATCCAGGTTCAGCTGTGTGAGCACTCGGGCGACGACATCGTGGTCGCGCTGGCCCGCATCCCACGCGATGTGCGGCTTCCTGCCGAGCAGCACCGTGTCGTACACGGTCATGCGGGTGGCCTCGGTACGCTGCGGCACATAGCCGAGCCGGCGAGCGAGTTCGTGTCCGCTCAGGCGGTGTGCGTCGTCGCCATCGAGCAGTACCGCGCCCTGCTGCGGCCGCAGAATCCGGTTGATGCACTTGAGCAGCGTTGACTTGCCCGCGCCATTGTTGCCCAGCACCGCGACGAACCGGCCCGGTTCCACCGCGAATCCGATGCCGTCAAGCACCGGTACGCCACGGTACGCGAACTGTACTCCGTCGACTCGGACGATCATGTCGATCGCCCCCTTCCCACGAGCAGGTACAGGAACAGTGGCGCCCCCAGGAATGACGTGATCGCGCCAACGGGGAGCACCACGGGAGAGATGATCGTGCGCGCTACAGTGTCCGACGCCAGAAGGATCAGTGCGCCTGCAGCCGCGGAGGCCGGCAGCAAGAATCGGTGGTCGTTGCCCAGCACTCGGCGCACCATGTGCGGTCCAACCAGCCCGATGAACCCGATGATGCCGAGGAACGCGACGATCGCCGCGGTCACCAGTGACGATGCGAACATCCCGGTCATCCGCGCGCGACCCACGTTCACTCCCAGTCCTTGTGCAGACTCGCTGCCGGCCTCGAGTGCGTTGTATTCCCAGCGGCGCCACATGAAGTAGAGACTGCCGAGGGAGGTCACCCCGCCCATCAGCGCGATGTCGCGCCACGATGCGCGCCCAAGATCGCCGAACGTCCAAAACACGACCGCTGCCACCTGTGTGTCCTCGGCGAAGTACTGGAGCAGGACGGTGCCCGCCGAGAACAGTGACCCGAGCGCGACGCCGGCAAGGACCATCGTCTCAGGAGTCACGCCGCGGAAACGGGCGAGGCCGACCACGGTCACCGCGGCGAGCATCGCGCCCGCGAACGCGAAGCCCGCGACCGACCAGGCGTTGAGCACGCTCACAGCGTCGACCGCCGTGCTGCCCGTCACGCCGGCACCGAAGCCGATGATCGCGAGCGCGGCCCCGAACGCCGCGCCCTGCGAGATGCCGAGCGTGTAGGAGGAGGCGAGAGGGTTGCGCAAAACGCTTTGCATCACCGCGCCCGAGATCGACAGTCCCGCTCCGGCTACAACTGCGGTCAGCACGCGCGGTACGCGCACGTTCCACACGATCACGCCACTTGTCTGTTCGGCGGGGTGGACGAGCGCTCGCAGCACCTCGGATGTCGTGAGTCCGGCCGAGCCCGCGCGCACCGCGAGAATCGCCAACGCCGCGACCGCCACAAGAAGCATCACGGTCATGAGCACCTTCCGACGCTGGTAGACGCCATATGCATCGCGTGCCGATTCGGCGGGGTGCATGGTGCTACTCGGTCTCGAGCAGGTCGACGGGCCCGAAGCCGCCTCCGTAGATCTCGACGAGCCGGTTATAGACCGGTGCCCCCACGAGCGCGGTAGAGAGTGCATCAGCCTTGCCTGCAGGGTCGACGTCCGAGAAGGCCTCGGGGTACAGGACGGTGCCGGCGTAGTACGCGTCGGCAAGGGCGATCTCCACGTTCGTCCAGTAGTTATTGAACGGCAGTTGTGCGTAGACTCGACCGTCCTTCACGGCGGTCAGGCTCTCGTAGAGGGCACGGTTCGTTCCCACGTCCTCGCGGACCAACGACAACCCGCTCAGGTCCACGAACAGGTACGCCGGGTCCCACTCGAGCAGCTTCTCCTTGTCGATCATCACGCTGCCGCTCTGCCCCAAGCCGTCGGCCACGTTGTTGGCCTTGATCGCCACGAAGGGTGGGTAGTCGGCCTGTGTGCTCTCGAGGCCGTGAGCTCCCTTGAACCCCAGCGCGCCGACGAACGCGGTCGGCTTTGCGGCGTCGTCGGTGTCGGCGGTCCGCGCCGCGAGGTCGTCGAGCGCGTCTTCGATGACCGCCGCGGCTTGCGCAGCCTGGCCGCTGCGGCCCAACACCGTCCCGATTGTCTCGAGCGACGCGAAGAGCTGCGCGTCGAACGCGCCCAGCGCGCCATACCCGACGACCACCACGGGGATGCCCGTGGCGGCCTGTAGCTCCTCGGCAGTCTGAGGGTCGGCGATCTGGCCGACGAAGATCACGTCGGGCTGCACGCCGATCAGCCGCTCCGCGTCCGGCGTCGCGTCCGGTCCGCCCGCGCCCACGACCGGCAGCTCGAGCAGCTCGGGGTGCGCGATCGTGTAGGGGCGCGCTATCGGGGGCTTGGACTCGATGTCCTCCACACCCACGACCATGTCCGCCCCGCCTGCGTACACCACCAGCCGAAGAGCTCCCGGGCCGATCGCCACGACGCGCTCGACGCTTCTGGGCACTTCTACCTCGCGTGCGGCCGCATCCGTCACGGTGACTGGCTGCTCGGCTGTGGCTTCCGCCGCAGCGCCCTGTTCTTCAGCCGCGCCCGTCGAAGCGCATCCAGTCGCTGCGAGTGTCACGAACAGCGCGGCGCACGTGAGCGCCGCGAGTCGTCGATGTGCGCCGTTCATGGTTCCCTCCCGTCGCCCCACACCCGGACTATTCATTGATCTCCCATCCGCGTCCGTACCGCGTCGAGCAGGGGATGCAGCACGGTTGTCCGCCAACAAGACGGCTGCGCGGCTCCATGACCGCCTCACCGCACACCGAGCACAGGACCGAATCGAACAGTCGGGCGGTGCTGGGAAGATCGACGTTGAGATCGGAGACGGTGCCGAAGGACGCCGCAGGCTCCGCGAGCATCGCAAGCGCAGTGTCCACGTGCCGCTGCCAGAAACGGGCCCGCTCGGCTTCCGAGGCTTGACCGCTGGTTACACGCCCACGGAGTTGCGTGTGCTCGGGGTCGTCAGCGAAGATGTCCGGCCTGACCGCCACGCGGACCGCGCTTCCGTCTGCTCTGCGAGCCAACGTGAACGCCTGCTTGCCGTAGTCCTTGTAGATGAGGTTGCCCTTGCCCAGGGTGCATCCGGTGAGGAGCTGGAACGCATCCACCCCACATGCGTCGGTCTCGACGATGCCGACAAGCTGCTCGTCGCTGCCACGCTCCACACCAAGGCGCTCCATGGCGATACGCGCCGCCCGGTATCCGATCGTGAGGCCGGGGCATAGGTGTCCGTGGAAGTCGATGGTTTCGGCAAGGTCGCGTGGGAGTCTTTCGCGCACGGTCGGGTCCAGCTGGTCCGTCGGTCGGAGGTGTGTCGTAGCGTATGTTCCAGGCATTGGCGTCCCCTCTCGGCTAGGCTTTGCACCCAAATGGTATCCACAGCGTGTTACGAGTGGTGTAGTCGTGCCACCGTGCTTGGAACCTTAGGGGGCGAAAGAGCGCACGTCAACGATATCAAGTGAATTCACACGATGAGGATTCCGAGCGTGCTCGGAGTGCGAACCTGAGCACCTACTCGTAGCACGATGCGGGAATTGAGGGCGTTCGGTTGCGCCTATTCCTCGATCGCTCCCGCGTCCCACGCGGGCGGCTCCGACTCGCTCCCGTAGACGTGGACGACCCGGTACAGCGTGTCCCGCTCCACAGGAACGTGTCCCGTCTCGACGATCATGTCCACGAGGTCTTGCTTCGAGAGCGCCTCCGGCGTCGTGGCGCCGGCCATGTGCGTGATCTTCTCCTCGACCACCGTGCCGTCGATGTCGTCTACGCCGAAGACCGTCGACAGCTGCGCCACCTTCAGGCCCATCATGATCCAGAAAGCCTTGACGTGCGGGATGTTGTCGAGCATCAGGCGGGAGATGGCAAGCGTCTTGAGGTCGTCGAAGCCGGTCGTGCCCGGCAGGTCGGCCATCTCGGTGTTTGCGGGGTGGAACGCCAGCGGGATGAACGCGAGGAACCCGCCGCTCGCGTCCTGCTGTCCGCGCAGGCGGACCAGGTGGTCGATTCGTTCCTCGGCAGTCTCGATGTGGCCGTAGAGCATGGTGCAGTTCGTCTTGATGCCGAGCGAGTGGGCCTCGCCGTGGATGCGCAGCCACACGTCGGAGGCGGTCTTCTTCTCCCAGGCAGCCGCTCGCGTGCGGTCCGAGAAGATCTCGGCCCCACCGCCTGGCAGAGCGTCGAGGCCCGCTTCGCGCAAGTCGCGCAGCACCTCGAGCGTGGGCTTGTCCGCGATGATTGCCATGTGCTCGATCTCGACGGCGGTGAACGCCTGCACGATCACATGCCGAGGAGTCGCCTCGCGCACGCGCCTCACCATGTCCACGTAGAACTCGTAGCTCCACTCGGGGTGCAGGCCGGAGACGATGTGGATCTCGTACGCGCCGTCGGCCGCACCTTGCCGCGCCGCTTCCACGATCGTATCGAGCGTCATCTCGTATGCGCCGGGTTCGCCTTCGGAGCGGGCGAACGCGCAGAACTTGCACCGGTTGCGGCAGATGTTGGTGGGGTTGATGTGGCGGTTGACCATGAAGTACACACGGTCGCCGTTGAGGCGTCGGCGCGCGTAGTCGGCCATCTGCCCGATTCCCACCAAGTCGCGGCTTGCGTACAGCGCAATGCCGTCGTCTCGTGTGAGCCGCTCGCCGGCGAGCACTCTGTGCGCGATGGGCTCGAGCGTCGGGTCGTTCAGGAAGAACTGGCTCACGTGCTTCTCCTCGTGTCGGCGCGCCGCATAAGCTGCCGGTGCCTATCTGCCGTCAGGGCGTGCATTCCGTTCCGTGCGGTCGCCCCACGCCTATGTAGGTCCCACCGGCCGCCTCTATCTCAGCCGGATCGAGCGCGTTGCGGCCGTCGAAGACCACGCGGTCTGCGCCCATCGTCGCGATCAGGGCACGCCAGTCGGCGCGAACGATCTCTTCCCACTCCGTTGCCAAGATCACGGCGTCGGCGCCGGCCACCGCCGAGGCGATGTCCTCGGCAGACCTGCTGAGCTCGGGCACGCTCACCGGGATGGGGTTGTAACCGACCACGTCGGCGCCCTCGGCGCACAGCAGGTCGACGATCTCGAGCGCCGGAGCCTCACGCACGTCGTCGGTATCGGGCTTGAACGTCAGGCCCAACACCGCGATGGTGCGTCCCTCGAGCGACCCGTAGTGGGCCTTCAGTGCGCGCACCGGCAGCAGGCGCTGTCGCGCGTTCACCTCTATGACCGAGCGCAACAGGTGGAAATCGTAGCCGTGCAGGTTGGCGACGAAGTCGAGCGCGCGCGTGTCCTTTGGGAAGCACGAACCGCCATACCCGATGCCCGGCCTAAGAAACGCGGGTCCGATGCGAGGGTCGAGTCCGATGCCCAGTGCGACCTGGTCTACGGTGGCGCCCACGTAGTCGCACAGCACGGCGATCTCGTTGATGAAAGAGATCTTCGTGGCCAAGAACGCGTTGGAGGCGTACTTGATCATCTCGGCGCTGGTCACGTCGCATTCGAGGATGGGTGCGTCGATGTTCTCGTACAGCGCATGCACGCGGGCGACCGCCTCTGCCTGTCCGCCCAGGACCACGCGGTCGGTGTCGAACCAGTCGCGCACCGCACTGCCTTCCCGCAGGAACTCCGGGTTGGAGACATATGCGATCCCGTGGGGGCTCAGTCGGGCCTCGAAGCGCTGGCCTGTGCCGGGCGGGACGGTGCTCTTCATGACGACAACGGTTCCCGGTTCGGCGAGCTGCTCGATGGTCTCGAGTACGGTTCGAACGTAGGTCAGGTCGGCCGAGCCGGTCGACGTAGCCGGTGTGCCCACGGCTACGATCACGATCTCGGAGAGACGCTCGAGTTCGTCGGCAGGTGCGAAGTGCAGGCGGCCGGCGTCCTTGGCCTGCCGCATGACGTCTTCGAGCCCTGGTTCGAAGAACGGACAGCGCCCCGCGTCGAGGGCGGCGAGCTTGTCCCGGTCGATGTCGAGAACGGTCACGTCGGTGTCGGTCGAGGCTAGGCAGGCGCCGGTCACCAGGCCTACGTAGCCCGCGCCGAACACGGTCACGCGTTCACTCATCACGGTGTCGCTTTCAGTTGCCGAAGGTGTCCCGGTCGAGACTAGCGCGATGCGACGCTCAAGTGAAGCGCGCGAGGCTGCACGTGGGATCGAGGGGCTCGCCTAGGAGGCGGAGTGCCGCTTCGGCTCGAAGTCGCAGAAGTACGCCGCGCCTTCCTGGAGAGCATCGAGCTGGCCAAGGACGTGCCGGCTCTGGGACCCAACGCGACACGAGCGAACGATGCGGTTCTTGCGCTCGTCTGTTTCGAAGCGTTGGGCGGTGCGCACGAGCCCGTCGACGAGTTGCACGAGCGCGTTGGCCGGCACGCCGACCGAGAGAGTGCGATCGTCCCACCCGGCAACGTGTCGCGTGCCGGAGCACAGCAACGACAGCGTGACCTCGCCGCTTACGATGGGGGCGACCGTGCTTTCCACGCATACGCCGTGCATGCCGATGGCTTCGGTCTTCACCCGCGTGCCGTGAAAGGCCGCGGCCTGAGAGACCCGCATCGCGCCGTACGGGCTCAGAGCCAAGATCACAACGTCGACCGGGGCCCCGGCGCCGAAGCACGACAGCGGCGCGACCGCTAGCCCCTTGACGTTGTCGAGAGCCGGTACGGCCTCCAGGACGCGGCGCGCGACCTCGTGATCCCGGTATAGTCCGCCGCTCACATAGCTGGTGACGAATTCCGGGTCGCGAAAGCCCGGCTCGAGCCCCAATGTGCGAGGCGAGGTACTGCAGTTGATGTCCGGGCGCGTCAGTAGCAGGGCGGCGCCTTGGCCGGCGTTGCGGACTGCGGCGCAATAGGAGAGGGCGGACGCTGGTTGGGGCCAGGCGCACGACTCGACCTCCGCGGCAGAGTGAAGCACGCGGACTCCGACCGGGGCGCAGTCCATGAGCAAGCTTGTGGCCAGCGCATTCGCCAGCTCTGCCGAGGATGCGTGCTCCCAAGTGTCGTGACTCATCCGCCGTACTCCAGTCCGCGTAGAATAATCTGCACTGATAGCAAGGATAGCGCAACGGTTATCGGCATCGCAATCGGTCCGATCGCGAGCGGCCTGTCTCCCTCGCTCCATGCCACAAGCCGTGTCTTATGCCACAAGATGTGGCATAGAGCGCACCCCCACCCCGAGGGCTGGGTCGTGATCGTCGGAGGTTCGGAATCAGATGCGCGCGCGTAGGAGTTCGGCCACGAATTCGAACTGGTTGGCCGAAGAGGCGCGCACAGCAGGCAGATGCTCCTGTATGCGCGCGCGCACGCCGTTGCGGGACGCGAGCAGCCTGCCGAGCATTTCTTGAAGGGCCTCGGTCTCGCCCTCGCCGTGATCGAGCACGAAGTCACCAAGCCCGAACTGCTGCATGACCTCCAGGTACTTGTGACTCCAGCCGAGCACACCGACGGGCACGCTGCTCGAAAGCGCGCCGACCATGGCGTGGAACCTCGAGACGAGTACCGCGTCACATGCTTCGACCAGGCGCTTGATCGAGGCCGCATTGACGTCATGCGTCACCGCAAGCACCTTCTGGCTCATCTCGCCGGAAGGCAACTTGACCGAGTAGTCCGATTGGCCCGAGCCGTCCGAGTCGTCCGAGTCGTCCGAGTCTTGCGAGTCTTCCGAGTCGAGCCTCTCAAGAACCGTCGCGATCACGGGAAGGTCGTTGTTGCGAAGCTTCTGACCGGTTCGCTCCCGCGTCGCGTTCGGGAACAGCAGTACGGCGTGACCGTCGCTCAGCGCGCTTTGCACCAGTGCCGCGAGGGTTCCCGGGTAGTCCCATCCCGCCTCGGCGGCCTTACCCGCGATCACGGACGAGGGGCAGATTCCTACCACGGTGCGCCCGCTGTCCCGGTGCGCTGCAAGCGCAGCGAGCAGCTCTTCGGCATGTTGAGGGTTCTCCGAGCTCAGGGAATACGAGGCGCTGTGGAGGAACGCGGCGTCGGCGGCTTGGTCAAGAGGTGGCTCAGGCAGCCCGAGTGCGCGCAGGTTCGCGAGCGTCGAGTCACCGCGCGCGAACACACGCGTGCAGCGCGGGAGGAACAGCCGCGCCGCTGTGCGGTTCACGCGGTGATCGAACGGTCCGAGTGCTTGGGACATCTTCACGACCGGCACACCTAGCAGCATTGCAGGCCAGATGGTAAGCACGTTGAAGGGCAAGAACTTCTCGCGGCCGTCGATGAAGGAGACGCCCGCCACGTCGAGCAGCGCGTCGCAAGAAGCCAGGTCACGCACGCTGTGGGGCAAGAGGCGCAGCATGAAGCGCAACCGCGCCACCCGGAACAAGCCACCGAGCAGCGCGAACGGGAAGTGTACGAGCACCAGTGAAGGCGGCGTGGAGGAGTGCACGGTCACGCCTGGGTCCAGGTTCAGCCGACGGTCGGACTCCGGGTAGTAGGAGTACGCGAAGAAGCGGGCGGTCGGATAGCGTTCGCGGACCTGGCCGATGCACGTGGTCAGCATCGCCTCCGCGCCTCGGTTCCCCGCGATGGTGCCCGCGATCACCGCGACGCGCGGTCCGGGTTCGGACGCGTCGTGGTCGGGGGCCACCGAGCCCGGCAGCGTCTCGAGGCCCTTGAGCAGCACGAGGTAGAGCTTGAGCAGACGGCGGGGGGTCCGCCAGATCAGTCGCTGCCAGCGCTTTGACTGGCTCACCCGCCAGTTTGCGAGCACCAGCCAGGCCGTCAGGTGTTCGTGCCAGGCCACGGGCGCGCCAAGGCGGTCCGGGATCGTGAGCCCGTGCGCTCTCCCGGCCTTCGCGCGAGCGCTTACGTTGTAGTGGAACGGCGCGGTGCGTGCTTGCCCTTCGACCAGGTCCATCGGGCTCATCGGTTCGAGCACGAGCGCTCCCTCGGCGGCAGCAGCTGCCAGCGCATCGCCCCCTCGTTCGGTCCGCACTAGGACCCCGGCATGCTTCACGGGGTCGCTCTTGAGCTCGGGACGCCATACGTCGCCGATCGCGACATCGGCGTCGTACGCGAAGTGGTCGCCGCAGAACAAGCACTTCTTGTCCGCGTAGTAGTAGAGGTTTTGGTACAGCGAGAAGGTGGAGAACGGCTTGTCGAGCATGACACCGTTGTCGAAGGCCGCCCGGAGCCGGCCGCGCCAGTGCCCGACCCTGAACCGGAACGACTCCAGCTCCGGCACCTCGGCTTTGCCGCCGTCCGGTGAGCGCCGATGAACCGCGTCCGGCGAAGCGGCAGCCTCGCGCGCCAGCCTCTGAACCACGCGGTCAACGAGCTCGGGCTGCGAGGAGTGCCCACACAGCAGGCCGACGGTCAGGACCACCTTCTCGTCGATCTCCGGACGTGACTCGCGGACCTTCGCTAGCCACGTCAGGTCGCACGGCAGGCCGACGACGGCCAGCTTGCCCTCAAACGCCTCGATGAGCGGTCCGGCGTCGCGGGCGAAGCGGGTGGCAACGTAGGTGCTGCCCCGCGCGGCGAGTATGTCCTCGGCAGTTGTCGCGATCGAGAACTGCGGCCGCACTCGGCCCTGGTCGATAGTGGTCGAGCACACGAGCGCTCCGTCGATCTCGCCACGCTCGAGCGCTGAGATCAGCAGGCGAGTGGTCACACCGCCCGACGCGGCGCATTCGCGCACGGCTTCCTCGGCAGCATGGCCGAGCCACACGTCGGTGTACGGGCCGACCATCGCTGCGATCTGCTCGGGACTCCAGCGCTTGCGCACGAGCCTGCCGACGATGCGATTGAGGCGCCCCATCCGCGTATCGCTCGCCTTACCGGTCGGCGAGGGCGTCGTTGCGGGCGCTGGTGTCGGTGTGGGCGTCGGCGTCGTACTCCATGCGCCGCACGCGCCACTGCACCTCTTCGAGCAGCTTGCGATTGTTGCCGAACAGCTCCGCGATGAAGCCGAACATCGCCATCTGCGAACCCACCAGAATGACCACCGCGCCTAAGATCAGCGACTGGATGTGGCCGGAACCCTGGCCCTGGAAGTAGAACCACAGGAAGCGAAAGCCGATCACCGCGCCTATCGCAAGTAACACGAGCGCGGGCAGCATGAAGAACCGCATCGGCTTGTATGTCATGAAGATGCGCACGATCGTGATCAGCGAGCGTTTCACGTACGACGGGACGCTCTTGACGAGCCGCGACGGGCGCAGGTCCTCGTTGACGCGAACGGGCACGCTCGTGATAGCCATGCCCTTCTGGCCTGCCTGGATGATCGTCTCGATCGTGTACGTGTATGCGTTGAACACGTTCAGGCGCATGGCGGCATCGCGGGTGATCGCGCGGAAACCGCTCGGCGCATCGGGGATGTCGGTCTTGCTCGCGACGCGCACCGCCCACGAGCCGAGCTTCTGCAGCATCTTCTTGATGGGAGAGAAGTGCTCTATCTCGGCGATCGGGCGGGCGCCCACGACGATCTCGGCGCTCCCGGCGAGCACCGGTGCCACGAGCGCCGGAATGTCCTCGGCGTTGTACTGGTTGTCGGCGTCGGTGTTCACGATGATGTCCGCGCCCAGCTTGAGACTTGCGTCCAAGCCGGTCATGAACGCCGCGGCAAGCCCCCGGTTGTGCGTGTGACTCACCACGTGGTCCACGCCGTTGGCACGCGCCACCTCGACCGTTGCATCCGTGCTGCCGTCGTCGATGACGAGCCACTCGACCTCATCGACGCCGTCGACCTCTTTCGGCAGGTAAGACAGCGCGATGGCCAGCGTCTCGGCCTCGTTGTAGCACGGTATCTGGATGATCAGCTTCACGGGCGCGCCGGCGTCCCCTCGTCCGGAATCAGTCGCGCTGGCCGGTCACGGCCGCTACGAGCTCGCTTACGTACAACCCCGCGTACAAGTAGACCACGGGCAGTATGTGGAACGCGACCCGGTTGAAACTGTCGCCCCAACCCAGCCTGCCTGGGTGCGTGAGCGCGTGGACTGCGAGTGCGACGGCGAAGAACTGCACTATCGCGAAGAGCACGTACGCCGTGTACGGGTTACGCGTCGTTCTCGGCCGCAGCGCCACAGACATGCCGAGGACCCCTGCCGCGTACGGCCACACGAACCGGTATCCGCCCTGCGACAGAAGGTTGGCCGTCATGTTCTGGACGGCCGCCACGCCCTGTTCGCCGGCACGACGCCACACCACGAGCAGCACCGGCACGTCGAGGGCGACGATCGCTCGCACGGCGTTCGTGCCGCGCGCGAGCCAGTTCGTGTCCCGGCCCGACAGCCACCTGAGCGCTATCCACACCATCGCCTGTGCGCCGATGAACGCGAGCAGGACGATTCCGGGCAGCTTGTCCGACTCCCACACCCCTGTTTGTGCCATCGCGCCAGCGGTTACCAGTGCGGATGTCCCCACCAGTGGCGCGAAATACGCGTCGACCTCCGCGGCTTGCGCACGCACGCGCACAAGGACCGCGGCGGCTACGGCGAAGGGGATGAGCGAGTATGCTGCACCGTCGGGCCGGGCGAGCACGACGGCCGCCGTCGCAAGTCCGGCGATCACGAGCCACGTCGGCTCGGTGGAGCTGCCTGCGCGTTCGCGGCCCAGCCAGCCTACTGCACGACCGGTCGCAACGATGGCGGCCAGGATGTACATGGCCGTGATCATGTGGCTGTGTATGTAGAGCGACATGAACAGGTAGACAGCATTCGACACGAGTAACGTCGTGACGATCGCAGCCAGGGCGCCGCGCACCAGCCGACTGCTTCGCGCGGCCGCCCACCACACCCCCGCGAACAGAAGCCCCGCGGTCACCAGGCCCATCACGGGGTGGATCACGTACGGGAACTCCCCGCCGAGTGCGAAGTAGCCCGCGTGCACTGCGGTCAATAGGACCATCCGGTGCCCCAATGCACGCCCCGAGGTCTTGCCGATCTCGCTCATGACCATGCCGTCGGGTACGTACTGCGACCACCCGTCGGCAGAGTACGCGGTGATGCCCGCGGTCGCGACAGCCCAGGAGAATGTCGCGAGCACGCCCAAGACCACGATGTAGCTCCACCAGGGCACCTTGGCAAAGTGTGGCTCGCCGAAGGACCGCGTGACCCACAACGTGCAGCCCGCCACGAGCGCGACCCATGCTGCCAGCCCCACGATCACGAGCAGCCAACCGAAACCCACGCCGAGGGCCATGGCGGCCGCGGAACATACAACCCAGCCGAGGAGACCGACAGGGATTGCGGCCAGGTGGTACCCGAGCGTGCCGATACGCCTGCGCGCCGGCGCGAGCGCGAGCCACCCGACCAGCAGCGAGACCAGCGTCAGCGCAACGCCTGCCGGCACCTCACTCCACCTCCAGCGGAGAGAGGCTTGCCGGCACCACGTAGACGATGGTGCGGTCCATGTCCGTGTGGATCACGAACTCGGATTCGGGCTCGTCGGGTGAGACTGCCGCCGCCTTCCATTCCATGTCGGTGACGCGCCCTTCACTGCGCCAGCGCTCGATCAACTCGTCGGGTAGCACGGGGTCGTAGTCGTTCCAGATCACAGCCCGGGAGGAAAGGCCCTCCAGCGAGACGTCGCGCAGCCCCGGACGGTCGTAATCGGTGGGGTCGTCCGCACGCGTACCCCACGTAAGGTACAGGCGCTCCGGCGCGTACAGGGCGTCGATTCGCCCTTCGGCGATCCTGCGGGCCGCGGTGGTCACGGTGATCGAGCGGTAATACACGTGCCAGTTGCTGATCTGCTCCGCATCGAGCGTGGCGTCAACGAAGTCGTCGCCTGGGTACACCGGCTTGAAGAATGCCCACCAACCGTCGAAGTCGGTGACCGCCGCACGCAGGTCCCACACCTGGTACAGCGAGATGGCCGCGAACAGCACCAAAGCGATCGCGGCTGTGACGACGTCGGCGCGGCGCGACGTGGTCGTGCGATCGGTTGGAGACTCCTCGGCCATTCGTAGACGCTCTCTCGCTGCTTGTCGGGGTGCGAAGCGCGCGGTGGCGCACGCGTCCCTAACGATACGGGAGCCGCCGATGCCGCACAACGGCACTGGCCGCACAAGCGGCGGGCCGACCGGATGCGGGGTGTATGTCGCGGGTGAGGGGTATTCTCGCCGCTAAAGGGATAGATACCTATGCAAGCGGCGCCACGCGCGAGTGGCAGCCTCAGCAGGACGAGACGAGGAGGATCCTTATGAGGAAGTGGACGGCGGTCGCTGTCGCGGTGTTGCTCGCCGTCAGCATGCTGGCGGGGTGCGGGACTGCGACCGACTCGGACACTACGGACTCGGGCGATTCGGGCTCGGAAGATGCGGCGAAAGGGCCGATAGCGGTCGGTTCCAAGATCGACATCGAGGGTCCGATCCTCGGCCAGATCATCATCCAGATGCTCGAGGCCAACGGGTTCGAGGTCGAGGACCAAACGCGCACGGGCGCAACCGACGTTGTGCGCAATGCGCTGTTGGCGGGTCAGATCGACGTGTATCCGGAGTACACCGCCAACGCCTTGACGGTGTTCTTCCCGGACGCAGGCTGGGACCCCGACGTGCTCACGGATGCGCGCGAGACCTACGAGACGGCTGCCGAGCTGGATTCCGAGGCCAACGGCATCGTGTGGCTCGAGCCCGCGCCCGCGAACAACACATGGGCGGTTGCCATACCGCGCGAGCTTGCCGAGGCCGAGGGCATCAGCACGCTTGCGGACTGGGCCGACTACATCAACGCCGGCGGCGAGGTGAAGCTGGTCGGCTCCCAGGAGTTCTTCGACCGTGAGGACGCCTTCCCGGGATTCGAGGAGGCGTACGGCTTCCAGCTGGCCGAAGATCAGAAGGTTGTGCTGGCCACGGGCGACACCGCGGTGACCGAGAAGGCCGCTGCTGAAGGTACCGACGGCGCCAACGCCGCCATGGCTTACGGCACCGACGGCACGATCGCGGCGCTGGACCTGGTGGTGCTCGACGACCCGCTCGGCGTGCAGCCGATCTACCAGCCGGCTCCAACGTTCCGCAGCGAGGTCTATGACATGTATCCCGAAGTCGCCGACATCCTCGACCCCGTGTTCATGATGCTCGATATCGAGACGCTCCAGGAGCTCAACGCCCGTGCCGCGGTCGACGGCGAGGACCCCGCGGTCATCGTCGAGGACTGGTTGACCGCCGAAGGCTTGCTGGAGTAGTCCGGCGAAAGGTCGCCTCGCCCGCCTGGTGGTGGGCGGGGCGCGCCGAAGCGCTGCACGCGGAGGCTGCGATCGGGAGCGACCTGCAAACGAACGGCACGCAGCCCGGCCGGCGCGTCGACCGTGTCTCGGCCTTCGGGGCGACGGTAGCGCTGGCGGGCTGCTTCGTGCTGCCGTTCGTGGAGTTCCGCGCGAACCGCATCGTAAGTGGCGAGCCGAACGGCGTCGTCTCAGCCGGTGCATGGGGCTGGCTTCTCGTCGCTGCATGCGCATTGGCTCTCGCTGCCTCGCTCGCGCCGAAGCGTTGGCGCTCCACGGCGCTGCTCGCCGGGGGAGCAGCTGTTCTCGGCCTGCTGCCGTGGGCTCTCGGTGCAGCCGCCGTGTCGCTGCAGCACGACGCCCCGTCGGCCGCGCGTGTCTCGATCGGCGGGGGCGCGTGGCTCGTGTTGGTGGGCGGCGCCGTCGTGTGGTTCGACGGCGGCCGAGGCGTGCCGACCCGCGTCCGTCTTGGGGCGGCGGTCGCAGCCCTCGTCGTGCTGTCCGCCTCGTTCATGTGGGGCGGGGTGCCGGAGCTCTCACTGGCCAAGGAATACGCGGTGCAGCAGGCGCGGTTCTGGCAGTTGGTGGCCGAGCATCTGTACCTGTCCGGCGCGGGCCTCGGGTTCGGAGCGCTGATCGGCGTCCCGCTCGGGGTGCTTGCTTCGCGCAACCGAGTGGTGCGCAACATCACGCTAAGCGTCGTCGGGATCATCCAGACCGTACCGTCACTGGCGCTCCTTGGCCTGCTGGTTATCCCGCTGTCGCTGATCGGCCTTCCCGGGATCGGTTCGCTGCCCGCGGTCATCGCGCTCACGCTGTACGCCTTGTTGCCGATCGTGCGCAACACCTACGTCGGGCTTGCCGGCGTGGACCGGGCTGCGCTCGACGCCGGCCGAGGAATGGGCATGGGCCGGGCGCAGCTGCTTCTGCGGGTCGAAGCGCCGCTAGCCATGCCGCTCGTGCTGGAAGGGGTTCGAGCCGCTGCGGTGCTGGTGATCGGCATAGCCGCGGTCACGGCGTTCGTGGGTGCCGGCGGACTGGGCATCCTGGTGTTCTTGGGCTGGGGGCAGCAGGCCGACGACCTTACGATGCTCGGCGCGCTGCCGATGGTGGTGCTCGCGGTGGTCGCGGATGCGGGCATGCGCATGATCGCTCGCTTGGTCGTCTCTCCCGGCATCAGAGGTGAAGCCGCATGATCCGTCTCGAGAACGTGACCAAGCGCTACGGTGATACGCTCGCGGTCGACTCGGTGAGCTTCGAGGTGCCCGAGGGCGAGGTGTGCGTGCTCATCGGCCCGTCGGGGTGCGGCAAGACCACTACGCTGCGCATGATCAACCGCCTCATCGAGCCCACCAGCGGCGCGATCGAGGTGGACGGACGCGACGTGATGTCGGTCAAGCCCGAGGAGTTGCGCCGCCACATAGGCTACGTGATCCAGTCGATCGGGCTGTTCCCGCACCTCACGGTCGCGGACAACATCGCAACCGTGCCGAGACTGCTGGGTTGGAACGACGCGAAGATCGAGCCGCGAGTGACCGAGCTGCTCGAGCTGTTCGGCCTGGCCCCGAACGAGTACGCGGGCAAGTATCCTCGGCAGCTTTCGGGAGGGGAGGCGCAGCGCGTGGGGGTGGCCCGAGCGCTTGCCGCAGACCCGCCGCTGCTGCTTATGGACGAGCCGTTCGGCGCGGTCGACCCGCTCACGCGCGACCGGCTGCAGATGGAGTTCGCGCGCATCCAGCGAGAGCTGCGCAAGACGGTGATCTTTGTGACGCACGACGTGGACGAGGCGATCCGGCTTGCGGACCGCATTGCGCTCTTGCGCGACGGCCGCTTGCAGCAGTACGACACACCCGAGGAGCTGCTCGACCACCCGGCCAACAAGTTCGTGCACGACTTCATGGGTGCCGATCGCGCGCTCAAGCGGCTGGGCCGTGTGCGCGTCGGGGAGGTCATGCGGACCGAGATAGAGATCGCGCGCATCGGCGACGAGGGAGCGATCGACCGCACCGCGTGCGTTGAGGAGCGTTTCGTGTACCTCGTTGACGGTGCGGGCGTGTTGCGGGGTTGGGTCGACTGTGACGACCTGGACGAAGGACTGCCCGCCGAGGACGCAATCACCGAGATCGACTGGCGCGAAGGTAGCGTGGGTCCGGACGTGTCTCTCAAAGAGGCGCTCTCCGTGATGATGGGCCTGGGCTTCCGATCGGTTCCCGTCACCGAACGCGGACGGCTGCTGGGCGAGGTCACGCTGAGCGGCATCGAGAGCACCATGACGCAAGCGGACACGCACATCGCGCACACAGCAGCTCCCGAGAGCGAGCCCGCATGAGCACCGCCACCGACAGCACCGCCACCGACAGCTCCGGCCCCGTCTCGCCGCTCAAACGCTACCGCGGGCTCGCGTTGGTGGCCCTGTTCGCCACCGCGTTCACGTGGCTGGTCATGCAGCAGGACGGCTGGGACCGTGTCCTCGGCCAGCTGTTCCCGACCGAGCGGGCCGCCACCTACCCCACTCCGTTGGCCACGCTCACGGCCGAGCACCTCATGATCGTGGGGGTGTCGAGTGGGCTCACGGTCCTGGTCGGCATCCCGCTCGGCATCTGGGTCACGCGCGTCTCGGGAAGGGACTTCCGCGACACCGTGGCTGCCGGGGTCGACTTCGGCCAGACGTTCCCTCCGGTCGCCGTGCTCGCGCTGATGATGCCGATCCTGGGCTTCGGCCTGTGGCCGGCGGTGGTAGCGCTCTTCTTGTATGGGCTGTTCCCGGTGGTGAGCAACACGGTGGCGGGCCTGGAGGGCGTGTCGGCCGCTGTGAAGGACTCCGCGCGAGGCATGGGCATGAGCAAAGTGCGCATCCTGTTGCAGGTCGAGCTGCCACTTGCCGCGCGAGTGATCATGGCCGGCGTGCGCACGTCGGTGATCGTGAACATCGGCACCGCTACTGTGGCGGCTGCCGTGGGGGCCGGCGGCCTGGGGGACCCCATCATCGGAGGTATCAGCGTGCAGAACCTCGCGTACGTGTTCGAGGGAGCGCTTACCGCCGCGCTGCTCGCCGTTCTGGCCGACACTGCACTTGCGCAGACCGAGGAGCTGCTCACACCGGCCGGTCTGTCGTAGGCGGTGCGTTCCTGCTAGCCCCGCGCACATTGCCGTACTACCCTCGAACCATGCCGATGTCGTCGGACACACCACTTGCGACCCGCGTGCGAGAAACCGCCGAGGCTCGCTCGATGCTGCCGTCGGGCTCGGTCGTTGTCGCGATGGTCTCCGGCGGCGGCGACAGCACGGCGCTCGTGCACCTGCTTGCCACCGGCGCGGTTTGCGACGGCGTCGAGCTGCGCGCGCTCCACGTCAACCACTTGTTGCGCGACGAGGAGTCCGAGGCCGACGAAGCGTTCGTGCGCGACGTGTGCGGGTCGCTGGGCGTGCCCCTAAGCGTGGTGCGCTACGACGTGGCCGCATATGCCGAGGAGCGCGGCCTGAACCTCGAAGACGCGGGTCGCCAGGTCCGCTACCGTTTCGCCGAAGAGGAACTCGACGCGGCGTGCGATGCCGCAGGCGTTCCGGGCGAGCGCGGACGCATCGCCACCGGACACACGCGTGACGACCGGGTGGAGACCTTCCTGATGCGGCTCGCTCAAGGTGCAGGCCCGGGAGGCCTTACGTCACTGAAGGCCGTCCGCGGCCGGATCGTGCGGCCGCTGATCACCACGAGCCGCGACGAGTTGCGCGCTTACCTCGACGCGCACGAACTGGCGTGGCGCGAGGACGCCTCGAACCGAGATACCGCCAGACTGCGCGCCCGCGTGCGCCACGACCTCGTGCCCGTGCTGCGCGAGATCAACCCGCGTTTCGACGACGCGGTCGAGCGCGCGCTCGAAGTCCTGGGCGACGAAGACGAGCTGCTCTCCGAGATGGCCGAGGCTTTCGCGCGCGACTTCACGCAGGTCTCTGACGGTGAGGTCGCCTTCGACCGCGCCAAGATGGTCACGCTCTCTGTTCCCATGCGGCGTCGCGCCGTGCGAGCGGCGCTGGCCCGCGCGTTGCCCGATGCCTCGCGTCTCGAGTTCGACCACATCGAAGCGCTAGTCCGCGGGCTGGCGGACCCGAGCTTCGCGCGAGACCTCCCCCAGGGCCTTCGGGCCTTCGGCGAGTACGATAGAATGGTCGTCTCGCGAAGCGGCGATACGGCCGGGTCGCTGGCACCTCGTTTGCTCCCGATTCCGGGCATGCTCGACCTCGGTCCCGGGGGACGGCTGCATGCCGAGGAGACCGCCGGGGACCCGGTCTTCGCGGACGCCACGATCGCGGTGGTCGATGCAGAAGGCATTGCGGAGTTCGTGGTCGACGCCGTGCGGGAGGGCGACAGGATGCGCCCGCTCGGCATGAAGGGCACCAAGAAGCTGTCCGACGTGCTCGTTGACGCGAAGGTCCCGCGCAGGCAGCGTGGTATCACGCCGGTCGTTCGGGACGGCGAGCGCGTCGTGTGGCTCGCGGGCGTACGGATGAGTGACGAGTACAAGGTGGACGAGGGTACGACCCGAGCGGTGCGGTTGACATGGGAGCCGCCCCTCGGGAGCACGACGCGGGTCTAGCGCGCCTGCACGGTGCGGGCGACCTGTGGCCTGAGACGACGGACGCGAGCCTTATCGGAAGGGCGGCGGATGCATCCGGATATCGACCATATGGTGCTGACCGAGGACGAGATCGCAGAGCGCGTCGGCGAGCTCGGCGCGCAGATAAGCGACGACTACGCAGGCGAGTCCGTCCTGCTCATCGCAGTCTTGCGAGGCGCTGCGCTGTTCATCGCCGATCTCGCGCGCGCCATGACCGTGCCGGTCGAGATCGACTTCATGGCGGTCTCGAGTTACGGCTCGTCTACGAAGTCGTCCGGTGTAGTCCGCATCATCAAGGATCTGGACGAGGGGATCGAAGGGCGCCACGTCATCGTCGTCGAAGACATCATCGATACGGGGCTGACCCTCAAGTACCTGCTGCGCAACCTCGCATCACGTGGACCGAAGAGTCTCGAGGTGGCGACGCTGCTGAGCAAGGAGGGTAAGCAGCGGGTACCTATCTCGTGTAAGTATGTTGGTTTCGATGTCCCGGACGAGTTCGTCGTCGGCTACGGACTCGACTACGCAGAGCACTATCGCAATCTCCCGTACATCGGTGTGCTCAAGCCCGAAGTCTACGCGGAGTAGACGGCATCTGAGCCGAGCCGTCGCCTAAGGAGTCGCGCACATGAACAAGAACTTGCGGACCGTGCTGTTCTACTTGCTGATACTTGCCGCTCTCGGGTATATCTTCGTGACCTTCGTGGGAGAACAGACCACGGTCACCGAGCTCACGACGAACGAGTACGTCCAGGCGCTCGAGGACGAGCGGATCGTGAGTGTGGACGTCAAGGCCCGTGACGGGCAGATCACGGGGCTGTACTACCCCGATGAGGACGCCGTGGCGGCCGGTGAGGACGCCGCTGTGGACTTCACGTCCACGTTCATGGGTCAAGACCAGTTCGCCGAGCTCATGCGCGACTACCCGGAAGTCGAGTACACCGTCGATCCGCAGACCGGCTTTTCCATCGGGACGCTGCTTATCCAGCTGCTCCCGATAGGCCTGCTGATCTTCTTCATGTTCTTCTTCCTGAACCAGATGCAGGGCGGTAACTCGAAGATCATGTCGTTCGGCAAGGCGAAGGTGAAGCGTATGACGCGCGACCAGCCGCGCGTGACCTTCAAGGATGTCGCTGGCGTCGACGAGGCGATCGAGGAGCTCGAGGAGATCAAAGAGTTCCTCGCCAACCCCGGCAAATTCCAGGCCCTGGGCGCCAAGATCCCCAAGGGCGTGCTGCTGGTCGGCCCTCCTGGCACCGGCAAGACGCTGCTGGCGCGTGCCGTCGCCGGCGAGGCTGCTGTGCCGTTCTTCTCGATCTCGGGCTCGGACTTCGTCGAGATGTTCGTGGGCGTGGGCGCATCTCGCGTGCGCGACCTGTTCGAGCAGGCTAAGGCCGCTGCTCCGTGCATCATCTTCATGGACGAGATCGATGCGGTCGGCCGCCAGCGGGGCGCCGGACTCGGAGGCGGTCACGACGAGCGGGAGCAGACGCTGAACCAACTGCTCGTCGAGATGGACGGCTTCGACATCAAGGACAACGTCATCATGATCGCCGCCACGAACCGGCCCGACATCCTCGACCCGGCCCTTCTGCGCCCGGGCCGTTTCGACCGCCAGGTGGTCGTGGACCGGCCCGACCTCAACGGGCGCACCGGCATCCTCAAGATCCACACCCGCGGCAAGCCACTTGCCGACGAGATCGACCTCGAAGTGCTCGCACGCCGCACGCCGGGCTTCACCGGCGCCGATCTTGCGAACATGGTCAACGAGGCCGCGCTGCTCGCGGCTCGCCACGGCAAGAAGCGCATCGACCAAGAAGAGCTCGAGGAAGCGATCGAGCGCGTGATCTCGGGTCCTGAGCGCAAGAGCCGTCTGATCTCAGACGAGGAGAAGAAGGTCATCGCCTATCACGAGTCCGGGCACGCGCTCGTCGGCCATGTGCTGCCGAACACCGACCCCGTACACAAGATATCGATCATCGCCCGAGGTCAGGCGCTCGGCTACACGCTGTCGCTGCCGCAGGAGGACCGCTTCTTGACCTCGCGCCAGCAGATGCTCGACAACATCGCGATGATGCTCGGTGGACGAGTCGCCGAGGAACTCGCGATGGGTGACATCACCACCGGCGCGAGTAACGACATCGAACGGGCCACCAAGGTCGCCAAGCAGATGGTCATGCGCTACGGCATGTCTGAGAAACTCGGCCCGCAAACGTTCGGCGACGCCGCGCACGAGGTGTTCCTGGGCAGGGACTTCTCCGCCAACGCCGACTACAGCCAGGAGATCGCGTACGAGATCGACAAGGAGGTGCGCCGCATCATAGACGATGCGTTCGACAAGGCGCACGGTATCCTGTCGGCCCGGCGCGAGCAACTCGACCTGATGGCCGAGGTCCTCATCGATCGCGAGACAGTCGACAAGCAGGAGCTCCAGGCGCTGCTCGAAGACCGGTGGGGCGACTTCATCAAGGGCGAAGGCGAGCGCGAAGGTGAGGTCGAGCCGGAGAACGAGCCGGCCGAAGAGGCGCCCGACGCCGGTCGTGCGGCCGCCGAGGAGAAGCGCCGCGACGCCAAGGAGGCACCGGGCGCGCCACCTGCGGTAAGCGGCGCCTAGGCTCGCGCTTTCGGGCAGCTTCGCGGTATCGCGCACGTGTGACGTGTCGGTCTGGCGCGTATAATCGCACCAAGGCGTGGTCGCG
>Ga0209164_1000567_pt1 | contig 80220 bp, 84 predicted proteins | sample MTBNYHSulfiMetaG_FD_187458 | JGI IMG/M metagenome (GOLD analysis project Ga0209164, IMG submission 187458) | Enrichment culture microbial communities from rom New York Harbor, USA that are MTBE-degrading - MTBE-NYH (New York Harbor Sulfidogenic)... | ecosystem: Environmental > Aquatic > Marine >... | reverse complement strand
AAAATGCTGTCCTCGATGCCACTTGGGTGCATCCTTGGATGCGCAAACGAGGATGGAGAAGCATATGGCCGGGTCTATGGTACGGAAAAGATGTAAAAGAAGTACCAATCGATTTTAAAGACACAGAGAAACAATACGAAATCTACGCTGAAGTACCAGGGGTTTCAAAAGATAATATTGAGGTACATGTAACTCCTCATGACCTTGCCATAAAAGGTACAGTTAAAAGAAAGAAAAAGCTAGAAAATGAAGACTATCTTTGGAAAGAACGAGGGTATTCAATAGTTGCCCGAGCGGTACATTTTCCAAACGAGGTAATCCCAGATAATGCAGAAGCGGAATTGGAAGATGGTGTTCTCAAAGTCATCGTCCCAAAGAAAAAAATAACATTAAAGGAGAAGGGAAAAAGAATACTAGTTAAACAAAAATAATCAAATCAAGGAGAACAAAAAATCATTTATTACAGAAAAGAGGACAAAACACAAATCACAACCCAAGAAAAACAAAATGGAAAAAAAGAACAAGAATCAAGTAACCAAGGGAAAATGATTGATACTCAAATGAACACTCCTCTGATGCAAACAAGCATGGAAAACACATGTTTGAATCAAAGAAGAATCATAGAAAAAACGCTGCTGCGGAAAAAAAAGCAACAAAAGTTTAGAAAAAAATAAAAAAAAACGTATATCGTAAATTAGGAGAAACGTGCGTAAAAATGATCTTTGAAAGAATTCTCCTCCCAATAACAAAAAACGACATTCCCCTTACCATAGTAAAGAAGGCAATTCGATTAGCTAAAAAACTCAAAATCAATATCACAGCAGTATTTATACTGAATACAACGTCAACGTTTTTTAGCGGAACAATACCTCCAAATCAACTATATTCTTACCGTTATTTCAAAGATATCCAGGAGTATCAGAAGCAGAAAGCACATACCTTTCTGGAAAAAATACAAAAAATAGCAAATCAAGAAAATATCGATATACAAACAATGATACTTCAAGGAATACCAGAAAAAGAGGTGATGAAAGATGCAAAGAAAAATGACTTAATCATAATAAGTAACGATGGCACCTCTACATTCAATAGACTCTTTTTAAATAATCTTTCTGAAAAGATATTACATAGACTTCCATCAACCGTCATGATAGTAAGATAACAACTCATGCTAAATAAGAGTGATTAAAATGTTAAAAAATTATGAATTCAAAGAAATCGAAATAGTTATGCTAGATGGTGAAACGATGCAAACAAAAGCAAGTACGATAAACGATCTTGGAATCCACGTAGAAAACAAAACCGTTCATCAATTTATACCATGGACATCCATTAAAAAAATAAAAAGAAGATTATAAACAAAAAAATCTTACTCTCAATCTACCATAACGTTCTTAGGATGAGAAATCAAAAACTTATTAAAAGATAAACACGTTCGTCACACTGGATTACGATCGTATGAAGGAATTTATTTGCCCCCGATGTGGAAAACGTACCATGACAAAAAAGGAAATAGAAAAGACGAAATATATACTCGTCTGCTCTGAATGTGGTTTTCAACATCACATTCTCCCTAAAGATAAAAAGAAAGGAATTGTATAACGCCCATTTACTATTTGATACGCCTCGAAAAAAGTAAAAAGTGGGATTTTTTCCTGATTTTTGAACAGATCCTACGGCAGTATAGAAAAACAGTCTGGTAAGAAAAGTTGATGCTACTATGAAACCAGAAATCATTCAAATTAAGCAGAATACGGATTTTCCAAAAATTTTACCAAAAGAACAATTCATAAACTTCTTATATACAAATCTCCAAAAATATCGGGATTCAAAAGAAGACATAACCAAGGCAGTAGATTATGCATTTTCAAACGAGAAAGGAAAAGGTGGCTTTTTACTTGCAGCTATCGCAAATGGAATCGTGTTAGGGGAAGCGGTCATAAACGACTCTGGGATGTCCGGGTATATCCCGGAGCATGTTCTTGTCTATGTCGCTGTAAATCCAAGCCACCGAGGGAAAGGAATTGGAAAAAAATTAATTCAAAAAGCAATAGAAATCTGTGAAGGGGATATTTCGTTACATGTTGAATATGATAACCCTGCATTGAGGATTTATAAGCACATTGGTTTTACATCAAAGTATGCTGAAATGAGATATAAAAACAAGGAGAAAGAAAGGTAAATGGCTAAACTAAGAATATTCCCTGATAGAATAATAGACAATATTTCAAAAATGAATCAGTATTGCAAAAGATACAATAAAGAATGGACTTTTGTTACAAAAGTAATCAGCGGGTATAAACCATTATTGCAAAAAATATTACAACCAGATGTTATCCAAGGGATTCATTCGATAGGAGACTCACGAGTATCAAACTTAAAAATAATAAAAAAAATCAATCCAAAACTTGCAACCATGTATCTTAAACCTCCTTCTTCAGTAAATATCAAAAGTATCGTTACTTACGCAGATGTTTCACTAAACACAGAGTTTTCTACAATAAAAAAAATAAACGAAGAGGCAAAAAATCAGGGGAAGATCCACAAAATACTTATTATGATTGAAATGGGTGAGCTTCGCGAAGGTGTAGTACGTGACAGATTCCTCGAATTTTATTCTAAAGTTTTTGATTTAAAAAATATTGAAATTATAGGGATCGGAACAAATCTAGGATGCATGTACGGAATAGAACCAACATTTGATAAACTTATACAACTCAGTTTATATAAACAATTAATTGAGATACAATTTAAAAAAAATCTTCACCTCGTCTCAGGAGGCAGCTCCATTACACTTCCGCTCCTTGGGAGAGGAAAAGTTCCAACTGGAATTACGCATCTGAGAATAGGCCAGGCTATTTTTCTAGGAACATCACCACTCACCAATAAAAAATTTTCAAATCTTTCTACCAATGCCTTTGAGTTCGATGCGCATATCGTAGAATTAAAAAAAAAAGAAATGACACCTGATGGAACAATTGGCGAAGGAAACGTAGGTCATGCAACGGTACCTGCCCCATCGGTGGAAGGTAATAAAGAATACAAAGCAGTATTAGATTTTGGTGTAGTGGACGTTGACATTAATGATATCAAGCCAAAAGATGCAGAGGCACAATTTGTTGGAACAACTTCGGAATTAACTGTATATAGCCTTGGTAAAAACCCGAAAAAATATCAAACAGGTACATATTTACGTTTTTCACCAGATTATATGGGTGTTGCACGTTTGATGAATTCTAGATTTATCGAAAAAGAAATTGCCTAAAAAATTTGATAGAAACAGTGCTTATTTCTTCACCAATAATCGAAAGGTTTGATTCTTTTTCCCTGCACATGAAATTTTATCAATTTACTTAAAGTTTTAAAAAAAAAATAAACATTTAACTACATACGTTCAATTTCATAAATGAATGGATTTCATCATTAGTATCATAATTGTTCTTGTAGCTGCGCTCGTCGGGAGATTCTTATCTAGAAAACTAAAACAACCTGTTATTTTAGGGGAGCTGGTTCTTGGAGCTATAATCGGTAATTTCTTTTTAATGATAAATGAGGGAGCATCAGTTTTAGATCCTGCTGTTAATTACATCGCAGATATTGGGATATTATTTCTTTTGCTTTTTGCTGGTTTATCACTCAATTTAACAGAATTTAAAAAAATAGAAAAAAGTTCTTCATTAGTTGCCCTGTTTGGCGTGATTCTACCATTTATTTTAGGTTACCTTACAGCAATATGGTTTGGATTTTCGCACATAATTGGTCTTTTTATTGGAACGGCTCTTATAGCAACATCGATCGGAGTTAATGCAGAAATTTTACTTGAATTTGGAATAATGAGAACAAGGTTAGGTAGTTTGATAATGGGGGCGGCTGTAATCGATGATATCATCGGTATAATGCTATTAACAATTCTTATTAGTGTGATAAAAACTGGATATTTACAAATATGGGAAATGACTATACTCTTTGTTCTGGCGACCTTATTTATAGCTATTGCTGTGTTATTAACAAAAGAAAAAGTGAGTAATGTATTAGATAAATATCTTGCAAAGATAAAACTTGGTAAAGAGAATCTGCTCATTCTAGGTGTTGTAGTGGCTTTGTTGTTTTCTGTGATTGCAGAAAATATAGGATTGTCCGTAATAATTGGGGCGTTTATCGCTGGTGTAGTACTTGGACAACTAAGTTTTTTTAGAGGATTAAAAGACTATGTATCTTTGATAGGAAGCGCGTTTTTCATACCGGTTTTTTTTGTAACTGTAGGAATGACTTTTGATTTCAACGCGTTTTTATGTATAGGTTGGTTTGCAGGTTGTTTATTGATAGTTGCAATAATAGGAAAGTTAGTAGGATGCGGCCTTGCAGCAAAATTAACAAAATTTGATACTCGTGAATCAATGGCAGCCGGTGTCGCAATGATATCTAGAGGAGGTGTGGAATTAATATTGATTAAACTTGGATTAGACTATGGGATAATAAATACAGAAATAGCCTCTGCAATAGTTATAATGGTAATTATCACAACACTTATCACACCACCCGCACTGGTTAGGGTTCTAAAAAAGTAGTTATTAAATACAGAATTGAAATGTACAATGTGAAGATGAGAAAAGGTAAACGCTTAGTACCCGCCTTTTATGAACTTCGGGTAAAACAATTAATGGATAAAAGAGTATGGGATTTACCAATCGTTGATAAAAAAGAAGATGTCTATCATATTCTTAATATATTAGGTGCAAAAAATCATCTGTGGGTTGTAAATGATAAAGAAAAGAAAGAACTTTTAGGAGTAATAACGGAACATGATGTCCTTTCAATTTTAGCTCCGAAAAATTCCCCCTCCTATCTGTTTGGCATGCTGGATATCCGGTCGATTCAGCATGGAACAGCGAAGAACGCAGAGGATATTATGCATCGTAAAGCGATATCATGCAAATCCGATGATACGATAGCGGATGTCCTTGAGAAAATGACCATTCATAGCTTACGAAGACTTCCTGTGCTGGAAAATAAAAAAATAATTGGGGAAATAACTTTACGTCAGTTAATTAGAAAATACTACAGTGCCACTCAGTATCATCCAATAGCAGAAGATGAGTGATTCCGGATACAATCGAGGACAGAAGGAACTAAAGAGTGACATATGAACATCTTACATGTGATTTGGATTATCTGGAAATATGGGCGGTGAGCTGTATCCTATCGATATCCTCCGATTTTCAGGCTCGGATCGCCAAACAGCACCCATTGTTGTATATTTTTCACTACTAACGCAGACCCATCAATTGTTCCATCAGACCAATCGATAGGACATTGCCTCAGAACAGAGATGATGGCATCCCTCCAGGTGTCGCCGAGAACATCGGTATGGTTTTGTCCGAATTCAGAGAAGAACTGCCTGTCCAACCATTCGATTCCACCATACCCAAGATTGATATCAGGGGATTCGTAACTAAATGCGGTCGGACCGATAGTTGCGATAGTACCGCCATCCCGCTGAACCATAAGCGCCCAGCTGATACAGTAGGGGGTAGGGAGACCATACACCCACCATTTATTGCGCAGGCTGACATTAAACATGCTGTTGAAACAGCCACTGCCTGTGAGGCATACCGGCAGTTTATGGCGGTTGTGTAAAAACGGTAGGTTGCGCAGACGAAGTGCAGAGATCCATGTCGCATTGTCATCAGGTGGATGGGTCGCCCAGGATTTCGGGTTGCCATGACCCGACCACCAGAGAAAGCCACATCCTTTATTGACTGCGGATACGACATCAACCCAATTCTTTAAGCTGCCATCCGAAGCCCAGAGCTTCACAGGATGAAATCCTGACATGAGGTCAAGACCCTGCTGGGTGTACACCTCACCATCATAGTACGGGGTTCGTCCAGGGTAGGTGTCGCCTGCGACGACGACCATGGTTTTAAACCAGGAATCGGCACAGCCTCTTGTCTCATATCGTATGATTTTTCGTATGACGATGCGGAGCTCATATGCAGTTAGACAAGGGAGTCGCCCTACGCTTACATCAGGCGTAAGGTCCGGGTAATCCGCTGCGCCCTGATCTTGCGGCCATTCACCAAAGATGCCATTGCAGTTATCATCCCAGCTTGAGAACGAACCGTTCCTATCATAGATATCCGCAAAATAGAGGTCTGAAAGGAACTTCGGTTCCGGGTAGGCTTGGTAAGGCCGGTCAAGATAACTATAGCGCACAGGGACCCACCATTTCTCACTCTGCCCCTGATTTTTCCGGCCACCAACAAGCAGCACGTAGTGCACGCCCCAGTTCTCGACTGCGGCTTTAATGAAGTACTTCACTTTCTCCGCATCATCACGACCCTGCCAGAACATCTGATCGTACACCTCGTAAAGGTCGACAAGCCGTGTTCGAATGCCGATGCTATTTTTGTGACGTACAAGCGGGAGGAGCTCCCAGCGGAATTCCGAAGGCGCTATGATGAGCAGGTCGTACAGGTCCCCTCCTTGTTCGGTATAGTGAAGAAACGAATCCTCTCTCCATGCGGCGTCTATGATGGCGGCCGACCACGAAGGAGCGCCCATCATACATATGATGATGAGAAGGAACAACGTACTAATCGGATTGTGATTCATAATCTCCCTAGATAAAAAATATCTGTTTTTTAATTTAAATAATTTGTCATATGATAAAAATCATCTAAAGAAACGTTTTTGCAGGTTTTCTCTACGAATTAATCTTCGTTATTTCTTAATTCATTAGAATGTTGCATTATTTTTTGATAATATCTCGTTCGATAAGGCGGAGACAATATGGATTTCCATAGGGTTTTCCAGTAAATGAAATCGATGAAGCAAGACATCCCCCTCGACACCCATTCCCATAGTCACATAAGCGGCAAGCACCCTTCAGATTTTCTCTTTGAAAATTTCTGGTATACGGAAAGGAGTGTACATTATTCCATACATCAACAATGCTTACATCTTTTACATTACCTTCTGTGTATTCATCTGGTAATGTTAAACATCCCTTAATGCCACCGTTACTCTGAATGCCAAGAACATTCATCCCAGCAAAACACCCGTTCCAAGGACCCATCATCACATTTGGTAACATCGAGGAGTGATATCCCATGCAATGAGCACCCGTTACAGGAAGTTCCTTGATCGAATATTGTTTCCTTGTCGCAGCAATAAACATAGCAACCCCGTAAAACTCCTCAAGAGACAAGGCAAGTGTAGTTGGGAAACGACCGAAAGGCGTTCCCATCTGGATCTGCCATGCAATTTGTTTATTCAGAAGTAGTTCCCGCATTTTTTTCAATTCATGTACATTCTTCTTATGAACGGTAGTCACCACTGTCGTGGGTAACCCTGCCTCACGGAGTGAATCCAAACAGCTGATGCACCGATCAAAAGAACCAGGTATCCCTCGAATCGTGTCATGGGTTTCCGAGGTTGCACCATCTAGACTAATAGCAACAACGTACGGTTCTAGTGTCCTGAGTTGACGAACAACCCGATCGTTGATTAGATAACTATTGGACATCATCGTTAGATTCATGTTTTGATCCCTTACATACTGGGCAATGGTATACCAATCATTTCGCAGAAATGGTTCTCCTCCCATGAGCGTTATTTGTTTGCAGTTCAACCGGGTGAGTTGATCACAAACGGAGAGCCATTGTGGAGTGGAAAGCTCCTGGATTCGCTGCGTGCCGGCGGCAGACCCACAATGAATACATTGCATATTGCAGCGCAATGTGAGTTCGAATAGTGTATGAATGAGTTTGTGTTTGTTGGAAAACATAGTTGTAATCTCCTAAAAAAAAATGAGAAAAGAACCATTGCGCGACCAACGGCTCTTACATCATTCCCCAAAACGGAGAGAAATCGTTGATGCTGATGCCGGTATATTTGAGTGGGATGGTTCCGGTAGACATCTGTAGTGTTACAATACCGATGATGAAAATCAGTAGTGTTACTAGCATTTGACGCCGGGTACGCATCGCCGTAATGGCCTCGTCGCTACTTATTCCTGTTATCTGACCTATGCGTTGTAGGTTATTGTGTATGTTCTCACGTTGTGTCGTTTAAACACCTCCAAAGTGATTAACGAATAAGTATATAAGAACATTATGTGATTATAATCACAAATAAATGATTTGTCCAGAGGGTGATTTCAATCGCTAACCATTTTCTTTTCATTTATCGTTCCATTCCTCTTTACAACTCAAAGAAAGGCCAGTTCCAGCCCAATGAATCTGATACAATAGCCCAAAATTCAAACTCAATTTCAACCACGGCCAATAACCAAAAAGCTCTAATGAACAATAAAGGATGAATTACTTTAAATTCAGGATTCTTATAAATCTCCAACTCTCCTGATAAAAATAACAGAGCAAAACCCCGAGACTGCCTAAACAGAACTTGTATAAGCACAATAATGAAAAGTATAGGATGTTTAGGTAAGTCTCCTTTTTTGAATACGTCATCCACTCTCTTCAATAAACCTGTTTCTGATGGTATAATGATTTTGCTGTCTTGTGCTGTTGCTGGGATCATACAAGTTCCAACGAACAAGAGAATGATTCCAACCGCCAACCATTTCGTATTCATTTTGATTTACCTCTTATGAATATTTCTCTTTTGATTTGGAATTCTCAATCAATGTTGGCAAATACAATGTGAACGACATGAATCAAAACCGGTAGTAGGATATAGCACCTGAAGTATAAACAATATAAGAAAGTAAATGGGAAGCCCCAGAAGTAACCAAAGATAAATAAAGCAAAGTTGCAAATCACAAAGAGTCAATCCAGACGATGTTATATCCTGATAATTTCCATTCGTAGTTGTATTCACGACGAATTCTGGTTTTGTTTTTAATATTAAAAGAGCTTGAACAATCTGATTACGACTTAAATCGTGTAGGGTATCATCCTGTCTTGCCTTTTGTATACATAATTCTGTGAATCGTGCAAATGTCGTATCATCCATGTTACTGATGATTTCTATGGTTTTGCTTAGTTGTTCAGTCCTGCTATCTCGAATTGGAAATTGTAAGAGATTTTCTTTTCCCATTCCAAGATACTGAGATGTAAGGATTTTCTGTTGTTGATTCGTAGCTCTTTGTGTCCTTACATTAAACAATGGTGAATCATTAATAGTCGATTTTACCGATTGATACCCAACGACATTTGCCAAAGAACCAAATACAACAATAACCACAGCTACAACGCTGATTCCAATAACCCAACCAGTCGTTTTCATATCATCCTCCTTTCTACATGTCGTAAAAGCAAAGATGATAAATAAGAAAGTATATAAGAAAATTATGTGATTATAATCACAAAAGAAGGGATTGTTATGGTAACCATCAGCCACGTTGTTCAGAAAATCGTCAGCGATAAACTATTCATCCTAGAGCCACTCAGCAAAGGAATCATCTCAAACGTATCACTAGCCGAGCAGCTCAAACCTAAGATAGAAGAAGAACTTGGAAAAAAGGTAAAAACCCATGCGATCGTCATGGCACTACGACGCTACACAGAAGAGATCCAAAAAAAACACAAGGAAATAACGTTCGACTACTCCTCAGAAATCATCCTGAAAACCAACATCTGTGATATTGCATTGCTCCGCTCACCAACACTTTTTACGAAACTCAAACGCCTCTACGACATTGTCGACTTTGAAAAAGGAGATATCCTAAACATCATCCATGGACGTCATGAGGTCGTCATCGTCACCAACGAACGATACATGAAAAAATCACTTGATCTTTTCAAAGGAGAAAAGGTGTTCAACGTCGAAAAAAACCTTGTCTCCCTAACCCTGACCTTTTCCGCAGACTTCCTTCATACGCCAGGGGTGATTTATAATGTCGTTAGAGCACTAGTGTGGGAAAACATCAACATCTATGAGATAGTGTCAACCAACACTGAACTTACCTTCATACTCAATAAAAAAGACTCATCGAAAGCATACGGAGTGTTAGGACAACTCGTTGAAAAAAAACAAATGAAGCGACGATAAAACAGACATTTTCCAAAAAGACAACAAAGGCAGTATTTGGTTTGCACAAAAATTTTTCTTAACCACAGTACCATTATGTGCGTAAGCAAGCATACCGTTCTCTGCCTATTGTATCTGCATCAGTCGAAATGTATTTCCATATGCCTCTGACAAAATGCCTATTTTTCCTTTTAAAAAAAAACTAACCTTACATGAAACCAAGCTAACCAACCACACCAATTAGATTACAAACGTTGAATGAGTTCATAGATAAAAACGAACCAAGACAGAAATGGATGTAGAAGGGAGAAACGTCTCTGAGAAATACGGGAAGTGATGATCGTGCTGTTCGCTGAGTTGCCTGCGTAGTCAAAAGCAGTGGCTTTCACAACATGAATTCCAATGCCATTTATAACAACTTCATACGGCAGATCATAATCGATGTACGAATGAGAGCCATCGACTAAGAACTCCACACGATGAATACCGCTTGTCTCATCGGCTGCATTGCCGGTGATCTTCAGTTTGCTTATGCTTATTCGTTCAGAGGAGAGGTGCACTGTTGGTAGGTTACGGTCGATTTGTAGAGTAATGATACATTCTTCAGAGGAATTGCCGTGGTATATCCAATACCACCACAACTCATGTGCCCCGCTTTCACAAATCATAAACGATTCGGTATATGGGGTATATTCTGCATCATCAAGCTTATAAAAAAGAGCGTCGATGTTTTCGATATTTACGAAGGTGACGTTCACACAGCTGACATATATTCCATTATTTCCCAAGGTCCCATTAAACACCGGGTACGGATCTGAACCAAGAGGAGTAAGAGTGAAATCATAGGTGGTATTCTCACCAATGCTAAGTAAAATCCATTCTGTTTGATACCCTGGTTTTGAGCACGTGGCGTTTTTCAGACAGTAGCAGAGGGGGATGTCGGTCACTTGATAATATCCTGATGAATCACTGTAGTTTTCTTCGTAGGTCCCATGGAAATACACGCGGACAAGCGCTCCTGAAAGAGGATTCATCAGCGTATCAGTCACATATCCCGATAAGGTCCCTGTTGGTTCTGATGAACTATGCGAGAACGCATGCCCATGCGTCTGTAGTAAAAAAATTGCGGTGATGAGAAGAAGTATCACGAAATGTTTTTTGGAAGACATGTCCTTTCACTCCCCAAGTATATTACACTACGTTCTGGTATATATATTTATCTTGACTCTGTGGTCTTTTGCGTGGTGCTGCGAATGTTTTTCTTCATACGTTCTGTTCTTTCTTTTTCAAGAAGAGCGATGAGCGATTTGAGTTCTAACACCTTTGTTTTCGAAAGCGAAAAACAGTGTCTCTGCGGGCATTCGTCGTCAAGGATCGCTCTTTTATCATCATTATCATAGACTACGGGATACAGGGTACATCCTTGCGGTCTTTTGGGATAAATGATACATTCTATCCCATTATGGAACACGCACCTGCCGTCTACATTCTTTAACTGTAACCACCCATCGTTTTCTGAAACAAAAAAAATTTTTTCGTATCCCATTTGTTCGATAATCGCAATATCTCGATATGAAAGAATCATATTTGTTTGTATGCAGCATTGCATGCACTTTGTTTCAAGACAGCAGTTGGACATATACTATCAACTCAAATAACCTATAAATTTAAAAACCATACGAAGTTTCATATTATTGAAAAAACCAGGATGTTCTTCCTATAAAAGGGAGGAAAGGGGAAGTTGAAGAGTAAAAAAAAGGATTTGGTATTCGAACTCTACAACCCCCAATAGAAAATCTCGTTTGAATTTATAAATGTTTCTGAAAAAGTCTATATACCGATGTTAACTGGTCTTAATCCGAAACATTTATAACATTCTAGGAGATTGTGAAATCTCAATCTCCTTGATACTGAAAGGTAATAAAAGAGCTAAAAAACCTGCTCTTATAGAATCAATACATCATGGGGGAAAAAGAATATGGCTAAAAGTAGCAAAAAACAAATAGACCAAGATGAGAAGCGGGTAATCGAACAATTACAACGAAATTCAAACGAAAGCATCGATAAAATCGCAAAAACCTGTGGATTTTCCAGACAGAAGGTATGGCGCATCATAAAACGCCTTGAGAACAACAAAACCATCTGGGGATATACAGCGATACCAGACAAAGAAAAACAAGGCGTCCACCATTACATCATGCTGATCAAACGATCCAACGAGCCAGCAGTCGACATCATCGAAGGCGTCGTCGACCAGTTCAAGAAATACGCGGGCAAAAACCTTGGTGTTTTCGTTCAAACCGCAAGTCTGCTGCAAGGCGAGTACGACCTGATTTTCTGCTTCACCGCAAAAGACATCATCGTCGCGAAACGATTCATGGAATTCATCAGAAAGAAATACGCAACCTACATCAAAGATATCATGATGATGGAAGACATCTTCTCCATACGAATCAGTGGGATGATGAACCCAAAGGTCGACGATCTCAAAGAATACTTTAAAACATCCTAAAATAACCTTGAGGGCAGAACCCCTCTCCCTGTTTTTTTTCAAGTAGACCGCATCACTGAAAAAAAAGATTTGCCATCGTTTTTTGCCAAGGTCATGATGGGCAGAAAATGAAGAGAAGGGGTCTAAAAAGTCTGGGAGGAAAAGAATGAAAAAAGAATTTTCAATTCAATTCTTTAGACCCCCTCACCATCCGGTAAACACGTACCAGTACATAAAATTTACTCTTTAGTACCACTGCAAAAACAAGTAAACAAAGAAGCAGAAAAAAAAGTTCACATTGTATCATCAGCTATAAAAAAAAAAAAGGCTTTTGTTTTTAAGAGGACTGCGTTTTCATCCTTATTTACTATAATTAATGATGAATCAGACCAAGCGACGAAAGCTCCTGGGAGAGTTTCTCCACGGCAAGGGAGACATCGGTTATCTTCCGTGCGCCGGTGCAGACGATCTTGCCTGAGCCAAACAGTAGCATCGCGACACGTGGTTCTTTGATCCGATACACAAGCCCGGGGAACTGCTCAGGTTCATACTCGACATTCTCAAGCCCTAGGGCCATCGCGACCTCATTGAGGTTCAGCTCACCGCCAAGATCAGAGATTGCAACGATGTTCTGAATGACGATTTCAGGGTCCTTATAGACCTCGACGCCCAGTTTCTTAAGTTTCTCTGCGATGATGTTAATCGTCGTCCGAACATCCTCAATGTTTTTCGCACCAGTACAATTCGCTTTCCCGCTGCGGAACAACAGCGTTGCGGTTTTCGGACTGCTTAAACGATACACAAGCCCAGGAAACTGTTCAGGCTCATATTCAGCTTCTTCCAATGATTGTGCGATAACGTCCAAATCCAACTTATCGGAAAACGACGTTGACGCCACAATATTTTCTACGATTACTTCTGGCATACATCTTCCTCCATTTTTATACCAAACGATGACAGTTTCTCCACCATATTCTCAAGAGCAACGGTGACATCTTCCAGTCGTAGTCCGTTGCAGACAACCTTTCCCGAATCAAACAGCAGTATAACTGTGTTTTGGTCGTCTCCTCTATAGACCAACCCGGGGAAAACCCTTGGGGAATACTCCTCAATCTGCAGGGATTTTGCGAGAGATCGTAACGTCAGTTTCTGATGCATATCAGTAGATGCAGTCACATTCTGAACCGTCACCTCCGGCGTCTCTGTCACCTCGACACCAACGACAGCCAGGCGATCGATAACCATTTGTACCACGTCATCAACCTCCTCCATGTTTCTTGGCCCGGTCACGGTCACATGCCCTGTGGAAGAAAGGGTGGCCATGGACCGCGGATGGGGAAACTCCAGTACGATCAACGGAATCTCGTCTGGATTGTACTGCGCATCTGGGAGAATCTCTGCAAGTTTGGGTAAATCCAAGCAGGACGACACTGAAAAAGACACGACGATGTTTTCCACCTTGACCTCAGTCATAAGAAAATTTCCCTCCTTGAAGTATATAAAGGCTTTTTATAAACATTTCGTAAAAAATGAAAAAAAAAGGAAAAAAGCTACCATACCTTGTCGATATCGATATCCTCTTCCTCACCATCGTTCGTCTTTTTCTTCCTGTTGTTCCTCTCGTCGCTCACCTGATCAAGGAGGCCATGGAACTCATGAGTACGATCATGGATACGACGCTCACAACTCGAGACAACAAGCTCCCCCCTGGTCTTTTCGATCAGAGCACGGACCATATCCTGCTTCTTCTTAATAGGAACCAAAGAGGAAGGATAATCAAAGCTCATGATAGCATCATAAATCCGGTCCATATACTGCAGGTACTCGTTTGCTTTGGCGGTATGCCCCTCCAGCATGAAATCAAGCGCACCACGCCGGAGCTCACCGACAACATCACACAACCCAAGCAGATACGCGCTATACGTCACATGAATGACATCGGGATCAGGAAGAGACGCTCCCTTCATGATGTTTGACAGGCAACAAATCTCGACGAACTCCTGCGCCGCGTTTTCCACAAACCCTGCATGAAAAATTTCAGGGTGACCCTTGGTAATATCATTTAAAAACGCGAGTTTCTCAGACGCTTGTTTGATATATTTCTCTGCTTCGCTTATCTGATCTCGATGCAGCTGCTGAATCCCTCGACGGCAGCTGATAATGATATCCCGGGAAGCTTTCAAGGCATCCTCCCGTATTTTTTCCTTCTCGCCAATCTTATGATCGATCTTCTCCATGATGCCATCAAGACTTTTCATCACATTACTTGGTTTGTCGTCTTTGCTCATGTTCCTTCCATCAGTTTTTTATTGACCCAAAACTCAGGGACCTCCCCAGACAAAACAAGAAGCATCTGCTCCGCACAAATCCTGCCTGCCCGAAGCTGCCCTTCCTTTGTTGAGGCGCCAATATGAGGCGTACAGATGATCTTCGGATGGTTGACGAGGTCTTTGAACGTCGGTGGCTCTGCTGCGTAGACATCAAGAGCAGCAGCTTGCACCTTCCCCGCATTGATGTGTTTTAACAACGCTTGTTCATCCACCACACCACCTCGGGCGCAGTTGACGATGATGACACCGGCTTTCATCTTCTCGAAATCAGGCTCCTTAATCGTGGCTCCTTCTTCTTTCACAAATGGGATATGCAAAGAAAGATAATCAGATTCCTTCAGTAGTGTATCCAGTGACACCATAGAAAATTTCTCATGAGGGGACTTCTGGATGTACTTATCATAGGCAAGGACCTTCATATTGAACGCCAAGGCTCGTTTCCCAAGTTCTGTTCCGATACGTCCGATTCCGATAATCCCCAGGGTTTTTCCACAGAGCTCAACACCCTTGAAAGCTTTCTTCTCCCATAACCCCTGCTTCATCGAATGGTCCGCCTGAGGAATCGAACGGGATGCTGCAAGCATCAGTCCAAACGCAAGCTCTGCGACACTTTCTGTGGTACCGGTCGGAGCGTTGACAACCTTTATGTTGTTCTTCGACGCTGTCGCCAGATCGATATTGTCCACGCCAATCCCCGCCCGTCCAATGACCTTAAGGTTCCCTTTTGCACCAGCAGCGATGATCTCAGCAGTCGCTTTTGTTCTGCTCCGTACCATAAGACCATCGTACTTGGAAATTTCTTTAAGCAGGGTTGCTGGGTCCATTTCATTAAATGTAACCTCATGACCAGCATCCTTTAATTGTTGGATAACAGCATTCTCGGTTTTATCAGTAATAAGTATTTTCATAACAATACCTCGATAGGGTGTATCATAAGGAAGATAAAAACGTTTACGTTCCTAGAGTATCTCCCGAAAATCAACCCCCGGGTATTCTGCTTTCTCCCCAATCTCCTCTTCGATACGTATGAGCTGGTTGTACTTCGCGTTCCTATCGCTTCGCGCTGGTGCACCGGTCTTTATCTGCCCGGCGTTGGTCCCCACCACAAGGTCAGCGATAAAGGTATCCTCCGTCTCTCCACTCCGATGACTCACCACAACAGTCCACCCTTGGTCCTGTGCCATCTTAATCGCATTTAACGTTTCAGTGACCGTACCGATCTGATTAAGTTTAATGAGCACAGAGTTTGCCGCCTGACGCTCAATTCCCTTCTGAATTCGTTTTGTATTGGTCACAAATAAATCATCGCCAACGATCTGAACCTTGCTGCCAAGTCTCTTTGTCATCTCAACCCAGGAGTCCCAATCATCCTCCGCAAGACCATCCTCGATGCTGACGATAGGGTACTGTTCACACAAATTCACGTAGAAATCAACCAATTCCCCCCCCGAATAGGATTTCTCACCAATTTTATAGGTCCCCTCGTAAAAAAACTCACTGGAAGCGGGATCAAGAGCGATTTTCATTTGTCCGGAGTACCCGGCGCTCTCCACCGCTTTTAGCATCAAATCAAGTCGCTCGTCGATATCGACGATATGAACAGGAGCAAACCCCCCTTCATCACCAATCAGCACACCGCTTGCACCAAACCTCGCCTTTAACAATTTTGCCAGTTGGTGATAGCTTTCCGAAACCATCCTGATTGCCTCAGTAAAGTTCTTCGCACCAGTCGGCATGAGCATATGCTCCTGGATGGAGTTCTCCTGTCCTGCATGTTTGCCACCATTGACTACATTACACATGGGGACAGGTAGACGATAGGGGATTACACCGAATAACTCACCGATGTACACATACAGTGGTACACTGCTTGCAGCAGCACCTGCCTTTGTAACCGCCATAGAGACCGGTAACAACGCATTCGCACCAAGGTTTCCCTTGTTTTCCGTACCATCGATTTTCAACAGGAGGTTATCTAAGGTTTCTTGATGACGACAGTCCAAACCAATCAACTTGGGAGCAATCTTTTTGTTGACATGCTCGACAGCCTGCAGGGTCCCTTTACCAAGGTACCGTGCCGCATCACCATCGCGCAGTTCAATCGCTTCATGTTGACCTGCACTGGCACCACTAGGGGTCATCGCCCGAAACACACCGCAAGTCGTGACAACATCAACTTCAACGGTTGGGTTTCCCCGAGAATCAAGGACCTCGCGTGCTTTTACGGAAATGATTTCAGACATAATGTCGCTCCCCGCCATTGGCACCTCATAAGGTAGTCCCCTTTTTTAAGAATATCGTTTCAAAAAATCTACAGAAACACTTAAAAGCAGTATTATGTTTTTCAACACTAGAGGTAAACTGTTATGGTAGATGTTAACACCGCAATTATCGCGTTATTTATTATTGTAGTTTTTCTGATAGCAGTGCTTGCGTCAGCAATAAAAATCATGCCGGAGTACCAACGGATTGTAATCTTTCGATTGGGAAGACTACTTGGTATCAAAGGACCAGGGCTTGTTTTCATCATTCCTATTATTGACAAACCTATTCGAATGGATTTGAGGACACGAGTCATCGATGTCCCAAAACAACGAATCATTACCAATGACAACGTGACAGTAGATGTTGATGCAGTGGTCTACTTTAGAATAACAGATCCACAAAAAGCAATTGTCGAAGTGCAGCGCTATGACATGGCGACCAGTCTACTTGCACAGACGACACTTAGAGACATCCTTGGCCAAAAAAACCTTGACGAGCTGTTATCACAACGAGAAGAACTGAACAAAAACCTCCAGTCCATTTTAGACGCCGGCACGGACCCCTGGGGGATAAAGGTATCAGCCGTCACATTACGAGATGTATCGCTACCAGAGGAAATGCTTCGTGCAATCGCAAAACAAGCAGAAGCAGAGCGAGAGAAACGATCACGGATTATCATGGCAGAAGGAGAACTTCTCGCGTCAGCGAAAATGACAGAAGCAGCAAAACTATATGAAAAAACACCAATTGCGTTGCGTATCCGAGAATTACAGACACTTACAGAGATAGCACGGGAGAAAAACCTTATCATTGTCCCCGGTGGTGAAATAGGGACGATGGCGGGACTAGCAAAGGCAATGACCAAAAAAGTCGAACAATGAGACAGCCCTACTATCTCTTTATTTTCTTCTTTTTTCTTCTTCTTTTCTTATCAACGAATATAACAGCACAAACATCAGCGGTTCTTCTTGTTGAAATTACCGGAACCATCGATCAATCAACGGTTGAAATCATAACAGACAGCTTTAAACAGGCAGACTCTATCGATGCACAGGCAGTGGTCCTTCTTTTAAACACACCGGGAGGTGGCCTTGATCAGACCTTAGAGATCGCCTCAAAAATCAAACAGAGTGCAACCCCAATCATCGGGTATGTCTCTCCAGGTGGGGCGACCGCATGGTCAGCAGGAACATTCATTCTGCTTAGTACACCGCTTGCTGCCATGGCCAATCATACGATTATTGGGTCGTGTCAACCAATTGAGACGACTCTTGAAGGCACACGATTCATTAACGATTCGAAAATCATCAACGCTCTTGTCGAATGGCTCCAAGAAAGAGCAGTGATGTATGGGAGAAATGAGACCCTAGCAGAGCAGTTCATCACGCAGAACAGAAACGTAAACGCAACAGTGGCAAAAGACAGTAACATCATCGAAATAGTAGCATCAAGCATCGACCAGCTTTTAAACGATATAGATGGAAGAAACGTCACCACAGCGGTTGGGATAGTCACCTTAAAGACAAAAAATGCAGAACAGGTTTTGTATTCACCTCCGATACAAATTCAGATATTGAAGCTTATTTCGAACCCTATCCTGACTTCGTTGCTGCTGATGCTTGGGATTTTTGCTTTACTGGTAGGCATCTCCTCACCGGGGTATGGCGCCGAGGTGTTCGGCGTAGTTGCTATCCTGCTTTCTCTTATAGGTTCTGGATTTAGCATCTCTACCTTAAGCATAATCTTTATAATAATCGGATGTCTACTGCTCACGGTAGAAATATTCGTCCTCCCTGGCTTTGGTGCCGCTGGAATCGGTGGGATTCTCTGCCTTGTCATCGGATCGATATTTCTCATCCCCAGCTATCCAACAAGAAGATGGTTGATATCAGGTGAATATATGACAGATGCGCTCATCATCATGCTGGTTGTCATCGTGCTGTTCGCACTATTCTTTGCATTCCTTTTATATAAGATACTCCAGATACGAAAGAAAAAATCAGTATCAGGAAAATTTGCTGGAGAGACAGCATTGGTCATCGAACAGATAACACCTGAGAAAATCGGGTTTGTACGATTTAAAGGAGAGTACTGGCAAGCGAAATCTGATACCGTGATTGAAACAAACACGAAAGTGGTCATCGTCGATAAAGACGAAACAACCTTGATTGTAAAACCACTTGATAGATGACCAAAGGTTAATCAACCTCTTTTTTCTTTACGAGGCCCTAAGTATGAAAAGGTTTGATATATATGGATTCTAGCATTCGATGTCAATTTCTTGGTGGCAGTGACGAAGTCGGTAATCTTGCGATGGTGCTTGAAATCGAGGATATGAAATTTCTGTTTGATTACGGGATGTCGCCGGGAAAACCACCAACGTTTCCACTCCCGCCGCCACCGGTTGACCTTACATTTCTTACTCATTCGCATCTCGATCACTGCGGGATGATCCCTTGGCTCTGCTCAGAATCAGATCACCGTATTATCACGACCGAACCAACCGCTGTCGTGAGTAATCTATTACAAAAAGATACCGTTAAGATAGCCCAAATGGATGGTTACTCAATTCCTTTTACCAATGCTGATGTCAAAGAGGCAGAGCATAGTTATGTCCCAGTTGAACCAGGGAAAAGACGAGAACTTGGGGAGAACTACAGTGTTCATTATCACACTGCAGGTCATATCCCCGGCGCGCTTATGTTTGAGCTGGTTGGAGAAACACGACTGTTGTTCACCGGTGATCTGAACACTGCTGACACCAGATTAGTCAAAGGAACAAAACCAGTTTCTTGCGATATACTTTTCATGGAAGGAACCTATGCAGGCAGGGAACATGAAAACCGAAAGCAATTAGAACGAAAATTTCTTGAAAAAATCGAGGAGGTCATCAATCGAGGTGGTACAGCAATCATTCCCGCGTTTGCAGTATCCCGCTCACAAGAAATCCTTCTTGTACTCAAAGACGCAGGGTATAACGTCTGGTTCGATGGCATGGGAAAAAAGATTTCAAAAATCTATTTGAAGTACCCGAGGTTTCTGCGGTCCGTCGATGACCTTAAAAAAGCACTTAAGAAAATCAACATGGTTCATTCAGAGCAGAGCCGTAAGACTGCAATGAAGGCGGAAGTCATTGTCACCTCAAGTGGAATGATGGACGGTGGCCCTGTTTTATCATACATGAATAGGTTGAAGAATGATAAGAAAAGCGCGGTTCTGCTTACCGGCTATCAGATTCCTGGTACCAATAGCAGACTTCTCATAGAAAAAGGCAAGCTTAATTTCTACGGTGTCATTGAAAACGTCAACTGCGAAGTACAATACTATGATTTCTCTGCACATGCAGGTCATAGCGAACTAGTTGAATTTGCCAAACGATGCAACCCAGAAAAAATCATCCTGTTCCATAGTGCTGACCGCACACCTCTGGTAGAAGCATTGAAAGATACCGCAGAAGTTCTCACCCCGATGAGAGGGGAACAGTTCTCGTTATAACAACCTCTTATGATGATTTTATAAGACGATACTAGAATGAAAAGAAAAAAGGCGATAGAACAATGACAGATGAAATGACGCAGCGTCAAATCTATGATCTGAAACGACAGCTGGAAGAATTGAAGAAATGCAGAGGCAAACACACCGAGCTTATTTCACTTTATGTCCCGCCATCCAAACAAATCTTTGATGTCATTTCGTACCTTCGAAACGAGTATTCGCAGTCTCAGAACATCAAATCAAAGACAACGATGAAGAATGTTTTATCCGCGATTGAATCGATCATGAGCAGGCTAAAAACCTTCAAACAACCACCGCCAAACGGGCTTGCCATGTTTGTTGGTCACAAAAGCGTTGGTGCGGATAAAACTGATATGGTCGCCTATATCATCGAGCCTCCGATGCCAGTGACCACCTTTTTGTATCGCTGTGATTCAGAGTTCTATACCCAACCACTAGAAGATATGCTGACGGAAAAGGAAATCTACGGGTTGTTTCTCATTGACCGACGGGAGTGCACAATCGGGATGTTGCGCGGCAGTCGCATTGAGATGCTCCGCTACATGACCTCACAGGTTCCTGGCAAACACGGCAGGGGTGGTCAATCCCAGCGAAGATTTGAACGCTTAACCGAGATTGCGGCCCATGAATGGTTTGTGAAATGCGGGGAGCGAGCAAGTGACATTTTCCTCGCAGAGCCCAATATGAAAGGCATCCTGGTGGGTGGCTCTGGTCCCACAAAACAATATTTCGTCAATGAATCCTATCTTCATTACGAAGTGCAGAAGAAAATCATCGATACGTTTGATACCGGTTATACCGATGAATTCGGGCTACGGGAGTTGGTCGCTACCGCAGCTGATAAAATGACGGACTTAAAGGTCTCTCAGGAAAAGAAGGTCATGAAACGATTCTTATCTGAGGTCACCACAGCAGAAAAAAGCATGGCCGTGTACGGGGAACATCAAGTAAGAAAAGCTCTTGAAATGGGTGTGGTCGACACCTTGCTGCTTTCAGAAGATTTGCGCAAGTATCGGGTCACTATGAAGTGTCAATCCTGTGGATATACGCAGGAGAAAACCATGACCGAGGAAGCTTTTGAGGAATTCTCGCCTCCTGCTTGCCCGACGTGCCAAACATCGATTCCTATGGTGATAGCCCAGAAAGTGGATTTGATTGATGAGTTGTCTGACCTTGCTGAAAAAACAAGCGCAACGGTGAAGCTTATCTCAAGGAACAGCGAAGAAGGTGAATCGTTGTACACTGCGTTTGGTGGTCTAGCAGGAATCTTGCGATACCCGATTGAATTATAAAAATTTTTTCTATGTCATAAGGAGGGTTTTTAAACCGATGGTTTTATAAACACTGAAATATATTTATCATAGTGATTATCTATGCCATCTCGAGACGATTTTCACTCATTTATCCCAGCTGAAAAGAAGATACCGGAATTGACGATTAAAGCGGTGTTGGTCGGGGCCATTCTAGCGATTGTACTTGGGGCAGCAAATGCATATCTTGGCTTGTACGCTGGAATGACCGTCTCTGCGGTTATCCCTGGTGCCGTCATGGCGTTTGCGTTTCTCAGACCCCTGAAAGGAACCATTTTAGAGGTAAACATCGGGATGATGGGAGCAGCAGCTGGCGAGGCGCTCGCTGCAGGAATTATTTTTACGATCCCTGCCCTTGTTCTCATGGGAACCTGGACAGAGATTCATTACATTGAAACAACATTAATTGCGTTATTTGGTGGGATGCTTGGGGTGCTCTGGATGGTCCCGCTTCGAAGAGCACTGATCATCAAAACAGATCTGCCGTTCCCCGAAGGGGTCGCTGTCGCTGCGGTGCTGACTACAACAGTCGGCGGAGGAGAAGCAGAAACAGACAAGAAAACCAAGGGAAGCGGTGTCAGTGGGATTTGGCTTATTGTCGGGGTGCTTGTTGCAGGTTTGTTCAAATTCTGTCAAGTTGGTCTTCAAATGTTTGCTGGTGCCATCCATGGGATTGCAAACATCGGGAAATTCGACATCGGAACAGGAGAAAAATCCGGGGTCTTCTACGGTGGTGTTGCGACTTCACCTGCGTTGCTGGGAGTCGGGTGGATCATCGGACCAAAGATAGCTGCGTTTGTCTTCGTTGGCGGTCTTATCGGATGGGTGATTCTCGTGCCCCTTATCGCTCTGGCAACAGGGCTTCCGACGCCAACTACCCCCTCAGAGATCACTGACGCACTTGCACTTGGATTTGGGAATGCTGACATCGGGTATCAGATCTGGGGCTTCTTTGCTATCTGGGGCAGCTATATCCGCTATATCGGTGTCGGTGCCATGGTTGTTGGTGGATTGTACACAATCTTCAAACTCCGATCGAACCTTGCCAGTGGCATTAGAGAAGCAGTCGCAGGTATCAAAGGAGGAGCGGTGACAACAAAGAAGAGGACGGACACGGATCTCAATTTCAAGTTCGTTTTCCTTATGATTGGACTTCTGACAATACCGGTGTTTCTCGTCTATGTGTGGATTTCAAGTTTATGGGTAGTATCCGCTATCATGGCGGTGTTTGCTATTTTATTTGCATTCATTGCTAGCGCGATCGCAGGATACATGGCTGGACTTCTAGGCTCATCGAACAACCCGATTTCCGGTGTGACCGTCTCCGTATTACTCATCACATCATTGATTCTACTTGGATTTGGTCTTTCAGGGGATATCGGTGCGGCAGGCATTGCGATTCTTATCGCTGCGGTGATCTGCTGTGCTGCCGCTATCTCAGGAGATGTCTTACAGTCTATGACCTGCGGTCAGATGATTGGTGCGACACCACGGAACCAGCAGATAGCTGAGATCATTGGTGTTGCTGCGGCAGCTCCGATCCTTGCTTTGGTCATCCAGGCCTTGGATAAGGCATACCATATCGGCAGTACGAATCTGCCTGCACCACAGGCGTTTCTCATGCAGGGGATCGTCCAGGGTGTCTTAGGTGGTGAGATGGTCTGGCCGTTCGTGGTCGCTGGAGCGGTACTTGCGTTTGTGTTAATCCTCATCAATCTCCCAGTCCTCCCTGTTGCAATCGGTATCTATCTGCCGTTCACCTTGAGCACCCCGATTTTTGCTGGCGGTATTGTCCGTGCCATCACAAACAGGGCGATCATTAAGAAATACGGATCTGCCGAGGAAGAGGAAATCAGCGACTGGGATCTTGCCATCAAACAGACCGATGTGGCTCCAAAAGAAAAGATTATAAGAACCGGACTTCTTCTCACCGCGGGATTGATCGCAGGAGAGGCCCTGATGGGTGTGATCGTCGCCTTCCTCATCATCGGAGGATTACACTTTGCGATCTTCGACTACCCCCCGATCTTGCCATCGGTGATCATCTGGGTCTTCATCGCAGCGCTCCTTGCCTATATCCCATTGAGGGAAATTTACGCCAACGACGAAAAGTAAAGGACTGCCGACGGTTGAGGAGTTTCTTACGTACGTACCGAAACGTGGAGATTTTCCCTGGTCGGAGACAGATGAGGGGCTTGTCATCGTAACGGTACCGAAGTTCAATGGAAAACTTGGCAAGTCTTTTTGTAAAGCCTTACGACGGCAAAACACTTTCGAAGCAAACCTTGACAGGCTTGGGTCATGTATCTGGAAGCACTGTGATGGAGCGAAAACAGTAAAAGAGATCCTTGAAATGATTACAGAAGAGTTCCCCTTTGAAAAGAACATTGACCAACGTCTCTTTTTGTTCCTCCAGCAACTCAAAGCACTCAATTACATTCGGTATTAGGAGTTATCAAGGTGTGCTCTCTTTATCTGCAGAACCCCAGAGTCACGATTCCATTCTTTTACTGATTCATCAATCACAAGCTTTTGGGAAAACAAAGGACCGGAAAGTACAAGCGTCTCATATTCGCCTCCTTCGCCAGCGATGTTAATCCCATATTTTCTATGCAGACCTACCAGTTCGTCAATGGTTTCTTTATCGATGGTTCTCCCAAGCCATGTGTCGTTAAATCCTTGTGCGAACACACCGACAATCATGATGTGAAAACCAGCGTGTATTTGGTCCTGTAACAAAAGCTCTTGGTTCTTATGCCAAAGGGGGGTAAACGATTTAAACCCAAGTTCGTCACAGATTTTCTCGATACGAGTCCGTTGGTATTCAGATGCGATCGCACCACTGACCACACCATCGATATCAAGACCTTGCAGCACTTCTTTTAAATCTTCGATTTCTTTTTCTTTTTGACCGCTGGTCGTTCTTTTTACAAGTGGGATGTCGATTGCCTGTGCAAGCAGGTCGGTTTGGCGGATATTGATGGAATGGAACATCCAGGAATCAGGGTTTTCCGGAAGCAAGGTGACAAGATGGGTGACATCCCATCCGTACTGTCTTGTGATGTATACTGAGAAGACCGAGTCCTTGCCGCCAGAGAATAACGCTGCGACTCTCATGGGATAGGTATCTCTTTAAACAATTAAACATTTCTTGGTTTTGGGACCATCAATGAAAATCGGGATACTGTGCGGACATCAGATGTCTGATGTGATGAAAAAACCAGAAAGAATCAGAGTAGACACACCCTATGGCGACATCATCATGTCTGTCTCAACGTTTAGGAACCATGAGTTGTTCTTTATTCAGCGCCATGGGGAGCAAGCAACTCTTCCACCACATCGGATTAACTATCGAGGGAACATCCAGGCGTTGGCCAGCAGCCATGTCTCCTGTGTGTTTTCCGTGGGAACAGTCGGGTCGATGAAAAGTACGATTCAGCCGGGGGACTTGGTGATCCCTCATGATTTTATCGATGTGACGAAATCTCGACCCCTGACGTTCTTTGAGGAGCAGCGAGTGCATGTGGATATGACAGAGCCGTTCTGCTCCTCCCTCAGAGACCTTCTCTTTAAAAGTTGTAAGAAAACCAACGATATCACTATTCATGACAAAGGTGTGTATCTGGTTACCGAGGGGCCTCGGCTGGAGACTGCCGCGGAAATCAAGTTTTATTCCATGGTCGCTGATGTTGTCGGTATGACCATGGTTCCTGAGGTGTCCCTTGCTAGGGAAAAAGGCATGTGTTTTGCTTCGGTATGTCTGGTCTGCAACATGGCTGCCGGTCTACAGAAAAGACTGCCTGCTGATGAGATCGCGTCAGTGTATAAGAAAAAGGAAACCGTGATTTCAAAGGTCCTCCAGCAGGCGATCCAATCTCTTGATGAGAAACAATCCTGTGATTGTCCTGGTGGCGTCTCCCAGGCCGTCTTATGAAACACTACGAGCTTATCGAGCATACTGCCGATGTTGGTATAAAAGCCTATGGTACGACCCTTGCAGAGGCGTTTGAACATGCCGCGGAAGGGATGTTTGATATTATCACCGATAAATCAAGTATCACGCATACCGGTGAATATCAAATCCTGTTGGAGGCTCCGGACCTTGAACAGTTGCTGGTGGATTGGCTCTCACAGCTTCTTTTTTTAAACGGGGCTTATGATCTTGTGTTTGGGAAATTTCAGGTGACGTTGACAGGGAATTGCCTCTCTGCTCGTGTGTTTGGGGAGAAGTACGATACGAAGCGGCATCGGATGGGTGTGGAGATTAAAGCAGTGACGTACCATATGCTCCAGGTTCATGAGAGAGATCCTGCCTTTGTTCAGGTGCTGTTCGACATCTGAAGAAACTCCGTATTTTAAAATGGACCTGTTGTGAATAGTTTCACTGACCTGTTGTTTTTATTTAAGTAGCTAGAATGCTGTTCACCCTTCAGGAAGCATCTGCCGGACGGGAAGCCTTCCTAGTTGAAGTTTCCTCTTTTTGCCGGATCCCAACCGTCCGGTTCTCCTCACCTTCCATCGATAGAACCCCAGATATGACAGGATAATTTCATTTTGGAGGAACTATATTTCTTCTTTCACTGTTTCAAAACATGCAAAGGTAAGTGTTCTTCCAACGCCCTTTAACTGTCGGAGTTTATCGACCACGAGTGTACCAATTCCTTCCATTGTTTTTCCTCGTACTTTTAGCAGTAGATCATATTCCCCTGAGATGATATGGACCTCGTAGACGCCAGGGAGCTGCGCGATTCGTTTCGCTAGTTCCCGTTGGGATATCTCTGGATTCGGCAGGAAGGAAACGAAAATGAACACTTCGGTTGCGTATCCTATTTTTTTGTAGTCTATGCAGACGTTGAATGATTTGATGATGCCGTGCTGAAGCATTTTGTGGATGCGATCATGGACGGTGACGCGGGGGAGATGGATGTTTTCTGCGATGTGTTTCGTTGGGTTCCTCGCATTTTTCTTTAATTCTATTAAAATCAGTTCGTCTTTTTCATCAATCATATTTGACGATATGTCGGTAATTCTATTTATTTTTTACTTTTTTTCGTATTTATGACTAAAAATTTAGCATTATTTTTAAATAGATTGGGAAAGGTTTATTAAAACTTAATGAACACAACTCATTGTAAAAAAAAGAAAGCGGCATTAACGATACAAAGCGAGATACGCAAGGTCCTAGGCGATGAGCTAAGAAAAAAAAAGTTCATAGAGATTTCCCCAGTGATATTGTCGTCAATCACTGACCCGTTAAACCACCCCACAACGCCAGCGGTCGTCAACTGCTATGGCAGAGAATACCGTTTAACCCAAAGCATGATTTTCCATAAACAACTTGCCTTACGGACGTTAGATAAAATTTTTATTTTTTCCCCAAACGTCAGACTTGAACCTAAAGAGAAAAAAGAAACAGGACGTCATCTTTTTGAATTCACCCAACTTGACCTGGAAGTAAAAAACGCGAAACGTGAGGACGTCATGAGACTCTTCGAAGCATTATTTGTCTCCACCCTGCAAGCAATACAAATAAGCTGTATACATGAACTGAATCTTCTATGTCGAACCATTTCAATCCCAAAAAGGCCGTTTAAACACATCACTTACACAGATGCATATGAACAATACGGGGGCGAATTCGAAACAAGCATTTCAAAAACACAGGATGACCCCATATGGATCGTTGACATCCCCCTTCCAAATAGAGAGTTTTATGACCTGGAGGACCCCACACATCCAGGATATCTTCGTGACATGGACCTTATCTATCCAGAGGGATATGGAGAAGCACTTTCAGGTGGAGAGCGTGAATACAGGTACGACCGAATAACCCAAAGAATTCTTCAGAAAGGCTACCAACTCTCCCAGTTTAACGAGTATCTTGCACAGGCGAAAGACGATTTACCCCCCTCCGCAGGGTTTGGCGTCGGAATCGAACGGTTCACTCGATACATATGCGGACTACAAAGAATAGAAGAAACCTGTCTCTTTCCGAAAACCCCTGGAAGGCAGTGCATCTTGGTTTTACTCTCCTTGCTCGTAACTAGTACACCATTGTATTTGATAGGAAATCTACTTTTCTCGGTATAGAAGCATACTACTCAATAAAGGAATGGTGGAGTTTTACAAAAAATAGAGCATAATAACTCTTATATGGAGGGTCTTTATACCCTGGCAATATACATAGGTGAAATCATGAATAAAGATAAGATTTCTGAAGAGATGACCATCAAGGAAGTTATTGACAATTACCCGGAAACAGCGATGGTATTTATGAAGTACAACGTCGGATGCATCGGCTGTCTTGCCGCATCCTTTGAGAAGGTAAAGGATATCGCGACAGTTCATGGCATCGACATTAAGGCATTGGTCAAGGATTTAAATTCAGCTGTCCAGAAAAAATAAACCAGTACGAAACGAGATATCCATAGATTTTCTTACTTTTTTTTCTTTTTCGCTTTGTCATTCTTTAGTTTGACTACTGTAGGCTCTCCAAGGAATATCCGTAGAAGGCTAGGATAGGCGCTCGGTATTTTCCCCCTACCATACCCAATCCTTGTGATCTTCATCTCCGGCATCTGACCAAAAGCATGAGCAAGTGTCGTAATCACTGCTGCACCGGTCGGGGTGACCGTCTCCTGTTCCCGATCAACAGAATACACTGGGACTCCTTTGAGCAGCTCAACAGTCGCTGGGGCAGGCAACGGAAGCAGCCCATGCTCACAGGACACAAACCCATGGCCTAACGGAAGAGGTGAACAATAAATGGTATCGATACCAAGCCGGGATATCCCAATGACGGAGCCGACAATGTCAACAATGGAATCCACGGCGCCGACCTCATGGAAGTGAACCTCTTGGATATCCACGTTATGTATCTTTGCTTCGGCGTTTCCAAGGTTGTAAAAGATGCTTTGACTTTGTGTCTTTACTTTCTCCTCAAGCGTACTCTGATTTAACATTTCATTGATATCTGAGAGGTTTCGATGATGGTGCTCTTTGGTTACCACCACGGTAACATCAGTCGCAGCGATATGATTACAGTTTACTTTGTTTACCTGGATATCGTACCCGGTGAGCGGAAGTTTTCCTAGTTCTTTTTTTAAAAATGAAACATCAACTCCAAGATCAATCAAAGCACCCAGGATCATGTCCCCAGCAATCCCGGAGAAACAATCAAAATACGCGACCGTCATGAATTCTCACCTATTGATAAGGCTAGCGAAATACCCAGCACCAAACCCATTATCGATATTGACGACCGCGACACCTTCTGCACAACAGTTCAACATCGTTAGCAGCGGGGCGATGCCCTGGAAGCTTGCGCCGTACCCCACACTTGTTGGCACCGCAATCACGGGTTTTGATGCAAGGCCACCAACAATGCTGGCAAGGGCACCCTCCATCCCTGCAATCACAATTATGACATTTGCATGGAAGATTTTATCCTTGATATCAAACAGGCGATGGACACCAGCCACACCCACGTCAAAGACCTTTTCTACCTTGTTGCCCATGAGCTGTGCAGTGACGACTGCCTCTTCGGCGACCGGGATATCTGACGTCCCTGCAGTAAGGACTAGAATAGTGCCTTTCTTCTGCCTAGGTTTGAACCGCTGGATGATAATGGTTTTCGCTGACTTGTTGTACTGGGCAGAAGGATATAGTTTTTTAATCGAGGTAAAAACAGTTTTGTTTGCTTTTGTCAGCAGGATGTTTTGGTCGTCTGGCAGTTTTTTTAGGATCTGCGAAATCTGCTGGATGGTCTTCCCCTGGCAGAAGATCGTCTCAGGAAACCCTTTGCGAACCTCCCGATGCGTGTCGATTTTAGCAAACGTCAAATCCTTATACGGCAACGATTTAATTTTATCAAGGACTTCTGATACATCAACCTTCCCTGCCTTGTAGTCTTGTAATAGTTTCTTCATTTGTCAAGCACCTCGTTTAAACTACCAGTCCGGTATCCCTCAAGGTCAAGGGTGATATACGTAAAACCCAGGGTCTTAAATTGTTTTATAATCTTTGAGGTATTGGCAAGAATGAGGGGCAACTCATCGCCTCCCACCTCAATGCGTGCGATATGGTCATGGTAACGAACCCGACATTGTTTGATTCCAAGGGAAAACAGAACCTCCTCTGCAGCCTCCACTTGTCTAAGCCGCTCTTTCGTGATCCTCACTCCATAAGGGAACCGGGAGGCAAGACAGGCGAATGATGGTTTGTCATAGCTTTCTAGCTTCATCGATTTTGAAAGGGCTCGGATTTCTTGTTTCGTAAGACCAGCCTCTTTAAGCGGGCTTCGAATGTGAAGTTCTTGAAGCGCACGTTCCCCTGGCCGGTAATCACCCAAATCATCCGCGTTTGACCCATCAATGGCTACGCTTAGATGATGTTCCTGAGCAACCTGTTGTATCTTCCGAAACAATTCCTTTTTACAATAGTAACAGCGATCAGGGGGGTTATCTGAAAACCTGTCGATATCAAGCTCTTCAGACAGAATGATCAGATGAGGGATTCCTATTGATTGCGCAAACCTTTTTGCATCCTCCAACTCCCGCCTTGGGTAGGTTAAAGACACTGCTGTGATCGCGACAGCGCTTTTGCCTAAAACGTCATAGGCGACCTTACTTAAAAACGTGCTATCGACCCCACCGGAATACGCAATCGCACAACTCCGGAGGTCCTTTAGTATCTGTTGAAGATGTTGTACTTTCGTCTCTACTAATGGTTTCACAAAGGAAACAAGAAATGAGTCGGCTATATAATGATTATCAGAGAAGGTTTATTTGAACAATTGATTCAGTTTCTGGTGTTTCCTCTTCTTCCATGCGCCCGTATGGTACGCATAACTGACCACAAGCGGGAACGTAAGAGTCGCTTCACTGTACACCATCTGCTCATACCCAGTATCGACCTTCCCCCAGGAGTTTGCTTCCTTCAATGTCGAGCCAGACAGTGCGCCATCACGCTCATCTGCCACGGTGAGCTGAATCGCGTACTTATGCATGGGTGCATCAATCCCAAGGATATCTGCTGCGACCACTGTATCTTGCACAAAGTTCTTTGGGACCCCCCCACCAATCATGAACAACCCGGTCTGTTTCGCATGCACTTTCACCTCAGTAAGCTCCCGGAAATCCTTAACCGAATCAATCGTCAGATGGTTGTCCTTGCGGTCATGCTGATGGAACACCAGGCCGAACCCTGCACTAGAGTCTGAGAACGCAGGACAGAAAACCGGGACGTCATGCAGGTATGCCTCAAGGACAAACGAATCGGGATTCTTCCCATGTCTCTCTAGATACCGGCCCATCTCATAGATAAACTCCCGGGAGGAATACGGCTGGGGAGGAAGTTCATCAGCGATCGTTTTCGTTGTCATATCACAGACCCGGAGATCGTCCTCATCGATAAAGGTATCATAGATACGGTCAATGTGCATCTTCTGAAGCTCGGTGTCGTCCACCTGTACCTTGCCGCGATAGTGCCGAAACCCAAGCCCCTCGAAAAAATCCTGGTCGACGACGATGGCACCAGTCGAAACAATCGCATCGACCATGGTATGACGGATCATATCGACGATTACGTTTTTCAACCCTGCGCTCACCAGCGAACCTGCGAGACACAGGATAATCGAACAATCGCCATCCTCAAGCATCCGCTGGTAGATTTTACAGGCGTTTGCAAGGTTCCGTGACTGAAACGCCATATGATCAAACGCCTCGATCAACGGAACAGCATTAAACGTCTTGATATCAATGTGATGGATTGGCTCTGAGAGCAACTCTTTTTTTTCGTCTTTGACTTCATATTTCATTCTGATAACCACCAAGCGGTAATCCATCTGAGTTTTTCTTTTTTTCTACAGGAAATCACAACAGGAAAACCATGGTTGGATCTACTGCAGGAAACCAAGCACTTATTAATCAGAGCGCCGATGTATCCGCTAGGGTGGTCGAACGATGACTGTGGATTGGCCTGTACTTCTTTCAGTAAGCATCCTACTTATTATTTTTCCCCTGATTCTCCTGCTATCGCTTTGGCGATACCGTACAATAAAACAGCGCATGGAACAGCAGGCGTTGAAGCGAAGTGGGACAGTGACAGGATCGTTTCTTGTACCGGTTCTAAAGCTTTCATATCATACGTTACCTGTCGTCGTGACCTCGGTGCCAGGAAGTAAATACCGCCAAGCAAAAACCGAGGTCACTAGTACCTTGTTTAAACCCGCAGCAGCGGACTTGAAAATCACAAGAGAAACTGCGATGTCGCGGTTAGGAAAACCACTCAGATCACCAGATGTTACGCTTGGCAGCGATGAATTTGACAGGGAGTTTCTGATACAGACACAAGACGAAGCATTCGCAAGAAACATCCTTACATTTATGCTGCAACAGAAGCTCCTTGAGATGAAACAGAAGAAACCCCGAATCACCCTCGAAGGGACATGGCTTTCAGTCAAGGTCCCCCGAGTCGTCAAAACCGAGGAGGAATACGACCAACTTTTTGACCTTGCGTTCACCTTTATTGACCGACTGCAAGAGCTGTAGGTACGTGACATCCTTCACATCAATCGTTTTTTCCAAGGAACCGTAATGAGACAGAGTTCATGCAATATCGCAGACCAGTAGGGGCAGGGCCATCATCGAACACATGACCAAGATGCCCCCCACAGCGTGCGCAGAGGACTTCAGTGCGTTTCACCCCAAGACTCCTATCAGGTTTAGATTCTACCGCATCAGCGGAGACCGGGGCAGAAAAGCTTGGCCATCCAGTCCCTGAGTCAAACTTCGTTTCAGACGAAAACAGGGTGTTCCCGCACCCGGCACAGACGTAGGTTCCCTGTTTGATATGATGCACATATTTTCCTGTAAACGGTGGTTCTGTTCCTTTCTTACGGAGTACGACAAACTCTTCAGATGTGAGGAGTTCCTTCCATTCGTCTTCAGATTTTTGTATCTTGTTTTTCACATTACCCTACCTTTAGAAGAAAAATGAAGCATTACCGCTATATAAACATCCTGGTGATGCAGACTGGTTCCGTCTTCGTAACATTTAAAACCACCTCCTCCTGTATCGGGTTCCTGTATGCACGAATGGGCGCTTGCTGAATCCGTTGTTCTTGCTGCTGTGGAAGCAGCACAGAAGGAAAAGCTAAAGACAATCACGCAAATTACTGTGCAAATCGGTGAACTACAACAGATAGAAAAAGAGATTTTTCTTTTTGCTTTACAAGAACTAGCGAAATTTCAGAAACCACCAATAAAAAACAACGCGTTTTTACTAAAAACAGAGAAAAGCAGTCTTTCTTGTAAGACCTGTGGGAAGAGTTGGAAATACAGCGACATGAAAAAGAAATTCAACGAAACCGAATCAGAGTCAATCCATTTCATCCCTGAGGTGGTCTTTGTCCATGCACGATGCCCGTATTGTGGAAGCCCGGATTTCGAGATCAACAAAGGCCGAGGCGTCGTGCTTTCCAGCATTAAAGGAGTACGATGACCATGGAACCACGAACCAGCGTCATCGAAAAACGCCTAAAGAACATCAAAAGAATCATTGCGGTGGCAAGCGGAAAAGGCGGTGTCGGCAAAAGCCTTGTTGCATCAAGTCTCGCGCTTCATCTGGCACACAAAGGGCATCGGGTTGGACTGCTGGACCTTGACTTATACGGGCCGTCCTCACATATCATCCTTGGGGTAGCCAACGTATCCCCGACAGAGAAACAAGGAATCATCCCACCAATAATCCATGGAATCTCCTTTATGTCGATCGTGTATTTTACAGAGGAAAAACCATCCCCTTTTCGAGGTGTCGACATCTCAAATATCATCCTTGAACTTCTTGCGATCACCCAGTGGGGCACATTGGACTTCCTTATCATTGACATGCCACCGGGGATCGGTGATGAAACCCTTGATGTAATCCGGTATATGAAAACGAGCGAGTTTCTCGTGGTGACAACCCCCTCGAAAGTGGCGATGGGAGCAGTTGGTAAACTATTGAAAATTTTAATCGAAATGAACAAACCACTGCTGGGCGTCATAGAGAATATGACGATGAAGGATTCCCTGTATATCCAGGAGGAAGTCGGCAAATTACGTGTACGGTATCTTGGGAACATCCGTTTCGACGACAACCTGGAGGATGCTATCGGAAAAACAGATTGTCTCATCAAGACACAGGCGATGAAAAACCTTGCAACGATTCTTCAGAAAATCAATCTTTAAGCACTCGATGTCCCAGAAAGAAGAACGGTTCGTGCTTCTCCAACCGTAAACAACGACCCGGTGACGCAGATAAGGTCTTTTTGTGTTGCGATGCGTCTCGCTTGAGTGATCGCTTCAGGGATTGACGGTTCGACAAACACGGTTGTATGTATGTCAAAGTCAGCAATGACCTCCTTTAACAACGACGGATCGGCCGCTCGAGGGTTCGTCGATTTCGTCACGATAACAACATCTGCACATGGAACAATCATAGACACCATTGATTTGATATCCTTCTCTTGCAACACCCCAAGAACCAGGATGATCCGATGAGAGGAAAAATCCTCTTGGATTGTCTCTGTAAGCATGCGTATCCCCGCAGGATTATGCGCCCCGTCAAGTAGAACCAACGGCACCTCAGACACGATCTCCATGCGTCCGGGATGAGACGTGGCAGCGATACCATCAATGATATCATTATCAGCAATATAGACACCGGTCATCTGCAACTGTTCAACAGCAGCAAGAGCAACTGCGATGTTTTCTCCCTGATGCCTGCCAAGCAGCGAGGTCTTCACGGTATAATCCTTAAAGGACCCCTGAACCACAAACCCTTGGTGTTCCCCCTTATAAAACACTCGTTTCCACGTGGTTTGGTCGATGTGTACAATCGGTGCGTTGCGTTCTTTTGCAACCTGTTCAATGATTTCTTTGGCATCGTCTCTTGCCGCAGTGACCACCGGGACATAATCTTTGATAATTCCAGCCTTCTCACGAGCTATGGATACGATATCCTTACCGAGTATGGCGGTGTGCTCCAGTGAGATGTTCGTAATAACAGATACCAGAGGGTTTACCACGTTTGTCGCATCAAACCTCCCACCAAGCCCGACCTCAACGACCGCGTAATCTACAGCAAGATTTTTTAAATAAAGGAACCCAAGCGCAGTCACAATCTCAAAAAACGTTGGCGTGTTGCCCTGCTGCTTCATGTCCTCAACAAATGGCCGTATCTCTGATACAAGCATCGCGAGGTCTTCTGCGGATATCTCCTTGTTACCAACAACGATACGCTCTGAAAAACGTTCAATATGGGGAGAGAGATACAACCCAACGGTGTACCCTGCCTTCTGAAGAATCGAACTGATGTACTTGCAGACCGAGCCTTTTCCATTGCTGCCTGCGACATGAATCACCCGTAACCCACTCTGAGGATTCCCAAGTTTTTCAAGAAGAACCGTAATCCGTTCAAGACCAAAGACCCACCCGTACTTATCAAAACTATATAACCATGCAGATGCATCAGGAGAGGAAAGAGGGCTAGTATCCCTCAGAGTAGAGCACATCAGGAAGTACCTTGTGTTTCTTTTTCCATGAGTCACCAGGCAGGATAATCACCTTACGACCTTGGATATGCAACCGGTTTTGTGCAAACAGCTGCACAGTCCTGGGGAGAATCTGATGTTCAACAGCAAGAATTCGATTGGCGAGAGCATCACGGTCATCCGCAGCATGGACCATGACCGCGGCCTGCAAGATGATTGGACCATGATCCATCTCGGTGTCCATAAAATGCGTAGTACACCCAGAGAGTTTTGCCCCATATTCCAATGCATCGCGCTGACCATTGGTCCCCTTGAACGATGGGAGGAGCGACGGGTGTATGTTGATAATCCGGCCATACCATTTTTTTACAAACGAAGGTGAAAGCAGTCGCATAAATCCTGCTCCAACCACAAGGTCAACCTGATGGGTTCGAAGGACCATATCGATTTCGCTTTCATGGCCGGTACGGTCCTTTCCATCTGGATTTACGAAAAAACCAGGAATCTGATGTTTTTTTGCTCGGGAAAGTGCATACGCATCGCTCCTATCACTAATCACGACAACAACCTTTGCGTCAATCAAGCCACTTTCCGAAGCGTCGATGATACTTTGCAAATCCGTCCCAGACCCAGAGGCAAGCACACCGACAGAAAGCTTCTTTTTGGATTGTTTCATAGGCCTGGGATATCCTTTGTCATTTAAAAACTTCTGTGATGACATCTAGAGGAGCGTTTGTTTTAAATCCAATAGATGTGCAATGAGTGTGGGTGACGACATATCCGTTATTTTTTAGTCGTTTAAAGATAGACTCCATGGGTGGAGGCGATACCTTTAGCAACGAAGACAAATCACTCGTTGTATAGAAGAACGGGGGAGCATCCGCTTCATCCTCAAGAAAAAAGAAGAGTCTCCAGAGCTGCGGTTTTGTGTTCAACTCCTTGGTTGACAGGATGGTTCGGATCTCTTGGAGCACTGTTTTTTTCTCAAGCGGTCCAAGCCATAAGGGACCAACCTGTGCTGTATTGTCCTTGAAGAGAGGAATGCCTTGTGCTGGGATGCGCATGTACTGTGCCATGGACTTGTTCGCAGCGTTTTTCCCATTATTGATTCGTACATACAAGCGGACGTAATGATCGGTCGTATAACAGAGCAATGGTTCGATACCACGGTCGTATTTCGCAGCTTCACGACACAGACACCCAAGGAGAATTCGAAGACCTATCTCATGCATCGAAGCACCATGCAGCGGCCAGGCTGCATACCGTCGATAGCACACATGGGGAAACACGCCGCAGAGCGCTGCGGTATCAGTCGCGGTACATGCGATAATCCCGTGGTTACACAGACTCCGGACGGCAGCGTCAAAAAAATATACGGGGGAGCCGAACGGGTCGATGTCGATGGAGTGAAATCGACGCTCTGAAAGCAGACAATTAAGGTCTTTTTGGAAGACGGAGATGTTGTGTAGCGAGTTTTTCTGGATGTTTTGCTGAATTAAACTGACGGATTGGTCGTTCCAGTCATTGATTGTCACATCGAAATCACCGGTCAGTTCATGAGCAAGTCTGATGCCTCTGACCCCAGATGCCGCCAGACCATCAAGAATGTGCACGTGGTTTTTGTTTGTGTCTAGGAACCATTGGTTGACAAGGATGGAGACATCTCGGTTGAGCTCCATGGAGGGGTTATAGAACGGTGTGTGATTGCGACTGCTTGGTCCTTTGGCAGACCTCTTTTTCTTAAAGACAAAAAGTTCGGTTGTTCCTTCTTTTACAAGATCAGCTGGTGTGTTGTTCATGGTTAAAACAGGGGAGGGAGCTTCTCAGCCATGATTTTTTCGATTTTATAGGGAAGGAGATTTCGGTTCACCGCGGTAACCTCAAGGATGCGGATGTCATCCCGTCTGCGGATGTCCTGAAGCAGGGGCGTGCGTGATTTCTTATGCAGGGTCACCATAATCGGTTTATCTGAGTCAAGTGCCTCGATGACGATTTCACAGAACTTCTCTGAGAGCATCTCCATTTTCCCTATCTCATCGATGACGATGATGTCTATGGTCTCGTCGTTGATTGCTTTTTCTATGGCACGGACCCCTACCCGTTCCAGTGCGCCAAGGTCGACACCGTATTTACCAACCTTGTCCTTTGAATCTAGGTCAAGACGGGCAAAGACCTCTTTTTCTTTGGTCTGCCAGTCCTCGACATAAAAACCCACCCGTTTTTTCTTTTCAATAAGCGGGGTGGTGATCATCCCTTCAAGTTTATAGCCGCTTTTTTGGATTTTTTCGATGATTTTGATAAGCGTCTGTGTTTTTCCGACGCTTGGCATGCCTGTGATGCCAATCTTTGGTATATCATCCATAATAGCAGTATGTAATGCAATTTTTGTTTAGAAATGTTTTGGGAGAATACAAACATTGTAATTTTCTTCTATTTTTCATGTTTTTCCACCGTCACGCAGACTAAACCATGGTTCTTGAGGTCTTTCCGGATTGCTCTTATGAGGTTATCCAACTCACCCAGCGTCCGGATTTCCCAGAACTCATCATAAGTGTCGCTCTTGGATTCGAGTTTCACCAGCCTTCGTTTTATTTCATTTATCTCGTCCCATATGACCGGTATCCTAATCCTGTATGGGTCTTTCATTTCATTTACCAACATATCACCTAAAAATTAAAAATTGGCGTGTTCCTTATTATACTTGATAGAGTGTCTTATAAGTAAAGTATGCGAAACCATTCAAAACAAGGATAATATTTCTATTTTAATTCTTTCGAAAAAACGGGTAACAAATGTTAAATATCATCTAAATGATTAGATAAAAATAGAAAAGGAAAACAAGGACACGGAGTTAACTTAAGGATTTGTATTAAAAAGAAAAAAAGAGAGGGGATTTTTTAGTAACCCATCAGATGTCGTAATAACGGGAAAGCATTAGGAAAATAACGGAGTAACAAATTGAAAAGTGGATGGTCCCACGCTTGATTCTCTGCGGGCATGAAAATATTTATTGAGGTCCAGTCACTCTCAGCATGTATGTTTCTTGCCTTTGCTCGCAGGTTGTACACTCCATTTATGTGATAGGTATGGCTTTCTACATACGTGCTTCCCGAGGCATGAAAAGGAGTCCAAAACGAAGTGATACCGTCTCCCCATTCGATATAATACGCGACATTTTTTCCATTGGGATCAACAGCAGTAAATTCATAGGTATAGCTTGTTCCTACGTTTCCTAATCTTCTACCAGTAATCGTTGGAGCATCAGGGGGATTACCAAGGATATGCCCATCAAGACAATAGAGTGTTTCATCGAAGGATCCAATGATGATTTCAAGTAATCCATCGTTATCAACATCTCCGAATGCTGGTGATGCCCAGACCTGGCCATCGGTATCAAAAATCCATTCAAGCGTTCCAGTTGGTGGGCTTGTTGGGGAACCATCCAGACAATACAATCGACTGTCAGCTGAGCCGATTACGACTTCAATTTCGTTATCCCCATCAATATCAACCAAGGCGGGAGATGATTGGATAATATGTTCTGCCTGATAACTCCATTCCAGCTCCCCATACGGATTGGATGTTGCGCCATTCAAACAATAAACGTGATAATCATTTGATCCAATAACAACTTCGATGTCTCCATCATTATCTACATCCGCGATCGCAGGTGATGAAAATATTTCACCATTGGTTTGAAACCCCCAGATCCGATTCCCTGTTGTTCCATTGAGACAGAGAACAGTCCTGTCATTTGATGCAGTGATTATTTCTAATACAGAATCACCATTGACATCACCAAGTGCTGGGGATGACACGGTAATATCTGATAAAGCTATTGATTTCCATATTTGAGAACCTGTCGCTCCTTGCACACAATAGATATGAAAATCCCATGAGCCGAAAACGATTTCCACATTGCCATCTCCATCAATGTCACCAACAGCTGGTGATGAATAGATACAATTCTCAGTGGGGAAAACCCATTTTACGGCCCCATCAACACCAGCCAGACAGTACAGGTTCCCATCCTCAGAGCCCACAATCACCTCGTTTTCACCGTCAAGATCAACATCATAAATAACCGGTGAAGAATCCACGTCTCCTCCTGTTGTATAGCTCCACCACACATGCCCCGAGGATGAAGCAGGAGTACCATCGAGACAATAGACGGTATCATCTGTGGAACCGATAGCAATCTCATATTGAATATCACCTGGTTCCCCAGGGTAAATATCACCTATTGCTGGTGAGGAGACGATATCTCCTCCGGTATCATAAACCCATTTATAGGAACCATCTGAGGCGTTTAAACAATACACATGATCGTCAGAGGAACCAACGATAACCTCCAGGTTCAGATCCTTATCAACATCAAACAATGCTGCTGAAGAATAAATCGCATCCATCGTACTGAAATTCCATCGTTCATGCGGCTCTGCAATTGCTCCGATGCCGATAGTGTATCCCGTGTTTTGTTCATCATGATGAAACATAGGCCAAGAATTATGTGATGTCGAGGATGATGAACGCTGATTGATTTGTTGAAAACACGGTTTTATACAATCTCCATTTATTGCTGTTACAATACTTGTTCCAATAAGGAATATAAGTATTGCAGAGATCACTGCTTTTTTATATAAGCGATTTTGCTTAATTCTTATTCCTCCTTTTAAGATATTTGAAGGAGAGTACCGCATTTAAATGTTTGGAAATGATAAAAATTACAATAATAGATGGGGGAAAAAGCAGTGACACGGTTTTAATAACGACTTTTTTGCGAGTATACTATTTTTTGACAGGACCAGCAACAGTATTTTTATTAATTATCTCTTTTTCGCAATAATTCAATAACACTTACTTTAACGCATTTGCTTTCCTTCATGAACAAGATATTGGGAGGAGCATTGGAGCTTCTAACACACTACGCTGGATGGAAATTTTAAATAAATAACAGAAAAGCATAATGAAAGCGTTTGTGGAAAGAAGGATGTGATAGAAATCAAAAGTGTTTAGAAAATATAAAAATTTCATTAAATTCTATAGTAAGGTAGGTTTCCCTATTGAATGTATACTATTCCTATAGAAAAAGAAGTGATGGATCCATTTGAGTACTGTTCTGCTCTAGGGACCCAGCGAGCCTGAGGGAGTTGAAGCAGTCATGAAGAGGATGAATTAGAAATGCTGATCAGAGAGCGCCAGTGCATAAAACTGTCCAAAGAGGAACCGACGTCCGATATACCCTTGTACTTCATCATCAAGAATCGCTACCTGGACGGAAGAGAGTCTGTTTACTTTGATGGGATTGAACGAAAGTTCGATCCCTTGTTTCATGGTAAGTAATGTCACCTCGTCACTGGTATTGACATCCTGAATGAGTCCAAGGAGGAACACCTTTGAGGTGATGGAGATGGAAAACAACTCAGACCAAGCACTAACCTCACCATATGTATCCTTTGCTTTCACTTGTATCTTATAGACACCAGGTTCAGACCATTGATGTGTTGCAATGTGTATTTGACCGGAATCATAGGGACCAAGCCAACTGCTTTGCGATCCGTCACCCCAATCCCAGAGACAAAATACCTGGTCCTCATCAGGGTCTGTTACCGGATTGGTGGTAAACGTATAATCGACGTTTATTTTTCCATAATGCGGGCCATTAATTGTTGGCGGATTTGGCGGTGAATTCATCGTATTTACCTGTGCTAAAGATGCCAGGGTGGCGACAATCAATCTGGTTCCCTTCACATCATAGGTTAGATTCATGTTCGCTATAACGTCATTTGGTGAATGATAGTAGTGATTAAACTCGTACTCATGGTAAAATAACGCACTATATCCATACTCCCAAAAATAATAATGGTCGCTTCCCCACGTCCAGCCAGCATGGATCAGTTGGAGATCGATATAGTCATCGTACAGCTCATTGACATGGAACGTAAAATCATATAGCCACTCAGACTGGTCATCCTCGAAAACATTCAAAGACCCTGCTTGAATCTCGTTTAACGCAAAACCAATCATATCAGCATTCAGGACGCCTTTGATATCATCACCATTGCTATAGGCATCTTGAGCGTATATGTAACTCCCGAACAGACCTTCCTCTTCCCCTGAGAAGGCGACAAAGCGAATGGTGTGGTTAAACTCATATTGTTTCATAACCTGCGCTGCAGCAAGAACCGCTGCCACACCTGAGCCATCGTCATCCGCACCAGGAGACCCGGGTACTGTGTCATAATGACCACAGACGATATAGATATCATCACTTTCAGGGTCATTGCCTGGAAGTGTGGCTTCGACGTTATTACTATTATACCCACCAGTAACCCAGTTATGATACCGCACCTCAAGACCCATGCTTGCAAATTCATTATAGAGGTATTCAGCTGCTAGCACACAGCCTGTCTCTCCGGTCACACGCGGCCCAAAACTGGTCAGGTCTTGGAGATATCCGAGGATCATCGATTCATTAATCTGCATAATCAACTCTACAATGTCGACATCACGAGTAACACCAGTGATTTGAGGGTATAAGTCTGAAATTGGTTTTATAGGCCCGACCTCGAAAATCGGTTCGTTACCCTTCATATTCCCCGGTATGGGTGGCCAAATCACATTCTCAGGTGGTATTGTATGGGCGATACTGTGTGTGGTCATAGACAACAGTATGATGACGACTCCTACACTTACTATACTTATGAGATTTCGCATTTTTGTTCTCCCCTAAATTATTTAACTTTCTACTAAGTATTATTCTCTTGGTCGATTTAAACGTTTGGAATAGATAAAAATAACTGTAAAGACGGGTAATTCACTGTTCAAATAGTGATTTTTGTCATCCACCTCAAAATATTTATAACAATATAACTTATAATTATATTATACTACAAAGATGTGTAACCATGAATAAGAGAACAGCACCAATTCTCATCGCTCTGCTCATTGTCTTCGTCCCAGTGTCGACCATAGCAACTGCAAATAATCATCTGATTTTTGAAAAAATAGAGCCAGCATCCCCGGGGGAAATCATTGCAGTAGCCTGTTCTCACCCCTACCCGACCTTAGGTCAACCAATTCACCTTATCATAACCATAGAAGGAAAATCAAGGGAACGATTCACCCAACCCCTCATAGTTACCGATGAGTTTTCCGGACTTGTTGCTACGAATGGTGAGATGAAATGGATTTCTGGAAATATCACGGTAAGTCGTAGTAATATGACTATAGGTATGTTACCAACCTATATTAAGAGAATCGCATGGTACCCTTCAGTAGTTGGAAACCATACGTTTTATGTCGCCATCGGGTCTTTCCCAAAGAAACAGCTCACTATCAGTGTCGGTTTTGACGTCGAAGGCATCATCGCTCCTTCTCTAGGATGCCCTTCCATCATCATAAAGAACACCACAAGCACTCTTTCAGTGACCATCTCAGAAGAAAGAGGGAAAACAGAAGAACCTATGCAGATAGGTATGGTAACCTTACAATCCATTGACAGCGCCAGTTCCTATCATTTGGAGAATCAGACTGCGATATGGCGCACCTGGATAGAACAAGGGGCAGATATCATCGAGGAGGCGCTAATTGTCTCATATGACATCTGCAACATCCCCGAAGGCTTTTACAACGTCTCTGTTACGACCCCAAAACAGAATTACAGTTGGCCTCATGCAGTACAACTACTGGATGCAGAACCCTTGGAATATACGGTTGTTCACCTCTCTGATATCCATATCGGAAAATACAGTAATTTCGTTAACGAAAAAGAGGAACTCATCCGTCTCATCACCTACATAAATGAGAACATCCACCCTGTTTTTGTGATCCTCTCAGGGGATCTGGTGGACTGGTACAACAAGAAAGCCAAACGGAATGTGTATGTGGAACTGCAAGAAGCATTACTTTTCTGCGACTCCCCGGTTTTCACCACGCCAGGGAACCATGATCGGTACGGCAATAGCCTCCTCTTCCTCTATGTCCCGTACACCAATCTGACATCCTATCATCGGTTTCTTAATCCTGTGAACGATTACTCATTGAAATACGGAGACATGAACTTCATCTACCTTGACTCAGGATATGAATATAGCCGATGGGAGATCAAACCGCAAATCTGGAGTCCGACGCCGGAGGCAAGCGGTCTGACGACTGCCCAGATGTATCTTCTTGAAACCATCTGGGGAAATACGCAGATGAACCAGATAATCATCATGCATCATCCTGCAGTAAACGACAAAAACGATACAGGGCTTGGTGCGTTACCAAACGATCTTCCCAGTGGTAATAACGAATGCATCGCATTTCACAGAGGAGAATTTATCTCATATTGTCTTCAGAACAATGTCTCACTCATCCTCACAGGACACACCCATAGAAACCAAGTGTTCACCTATTTAGGGAAAGAACCACAGAATGCTTCCGCATGGCCATTGTTCGTTCAAACAGACTCAGCAACCCTTCAAAGGCAAAATAACGGAGGACGCGCCATCCACATCAAAAACAATAGGGTCCTTAGCTACGAATATGTCGTATTCCGTTAGCCTTCCTTCTTTTTTCCATATAGGAACAATGGACCAATGACGATGTACACGACAAGACCTGCAAGAAGCAACAGAGGTGCGACATTCGAGTACATGCCGTCAAGCAAGAGAGTGACAATGATAAAAACAGCGGTGATTAGATTTACTTTCAACCCTGGTTTAGGGAAACGAATCGAAGAAATCATCGCAAATGAAAGGATGACGATAATTGGAAGCGTAACCCAGAGGTCAGGTTTGAGATAGGATGCGACAACCAAAAATATAGCACTTACAGAGGTCGGTAGACCAACAAAGAATTGTTCCTGTTTTAAAAGAGAAAAAGAAGAAAGGCGAATCACGCTGCAGATCAACGAGAACACAAGCACGATTCCAGCAATAAGATGCGTAGAAAACGCAGAGGCAAAAAAATCATAGTAGGTCATATAGAGGAGAACAAGAGGCGCAACTGACAAGGAAATCATATCAGCGATAGGCTCAAGATACCCACCAATCTGTCCATTCCCTAGTCTCCTGGCGACCATCCCGTCAAGACCGTCCGCAAGAAGACCAAGAAGAATCAACGAAGCAGCCAGATGGAGCTGATGAGAAAACACTAAAAGCAACGCAAGGAACCCTAGCACTGCATTGAGAAGGGTCACAATATCAGCGACAGAAAGGAGTTTAATCATTGATTTGCGCAATGGTATCTTCTCCTGCCTTAATTGTATCATGAATATGAATAACCAATTCTTTAATCCTTTTTTCGGGTAGATACACATCGACGCGAGACCCTAATCGGATAAGACCGATTTTTTCGCCTTTTTTCGCTATAGTACCTTGTGTGACATACGGGACGATGCGACGGGCGACAGTCCCTGCGATCTGAACAATTTTCATCAGACCGATATCGGTTTTTATAAGAAGAACGACCCGCTCATTAGCATCAGATTCTTTCTTAAACGCTGGCACATGACCTCCGACATGATGGACGATGCTCGTAATCGTCCCATCAAGAGGCATACGATTCACATGGACATTGTGGATGTTCATAAACGTAGAAACCTTAACGCAGGAACCAACATCAGGGTCCTGTAGGTGTGCAATTTCTCTAATCTTCCCATCTGCTACCGCAACGACATCAGAACCGATACTCCTATGAGGGTCCCGGAAAAAAACAATGAGAAGACAAGAAATAAAAAAGAACAACAGAGATAGAACAAGCAGAATCATCGACCACAGATCACTGGTACAATATGTAAATAGAAGGAAGAGGAAGGTAATGGTAAACGACCCAAGGACCCAGGGTAGCCCCCCTTTTGCGATAGGGATCATGGTTTCTTCCTTTGGAATCGTTTAAAAAAGAGTTCCACCGGTCCATTCCGCCTCGGTAAGGTAATGATGCTCAGTATCTCATCATACAGCTCAGGTACGACCTTAAACGTGACAAATAACAGGACAATCAGTGCAAGTAAGGACCCTGTTTTTCCAATCACATTATGAGCGAGCTCAAAGGAGACCATGCCGCTTCCAACCATATATACGACGCTTGCGTTACGAATAAGATTTAAAAAATAAATGGGGACGACTGTCACAAGCAGACCCAACACCTTGCGTTTCACGTCTACGCGCGGGAGAGCACCAATCATACCAACGAACAACACCATGGACTGAATCGCGGTACACGCAAAGATAATCATGATTGGCGTGTTGTTGTAAATGATAAGCGCTTGATCCCTAATCGTTGCAATCCCAAACAGATGCAACACATCTGCAGTCTGCGCAGCCACTGTCTCAATAAGCCACTCCTGCAATCTAGGGATGATACCGTTTTCAATCGTAAAATAGATAATCCCTGCGAGAAACGTGCCGCCAGCAATCCAATTCAAACATGAGACAAAGTCATTTCTTTGTATGGAAAGCCATTCATGGTATGCCATATATACAAGCACGTACACGCCGATAACGCAGACCATAGCGTTGAAAACATCGCCGCCTTCAGAGGAATACAGTAAGTTTGGCATGGTCGCCCAGAAGAACGAAAACAACCCCCATCCAACGATTTTAATCGCACTTGCGGTGCTCTTCTTTCTGTAAAGAAACCCAAAACCTAGGAACAATAAACCAAGAAACAAAGGGATGAACGAAAGCTGCCGTGCCAATGGCGATGCCGGATATGGAAAGAGAAGGTACCCGGCAATCAACATCACGGTCGGTATTAAGAAAAACAAAAGAACAACCCATGCATCATTTTTTTTCGCAGACGTATCCATGCAGATTCATTTCCCGTATTCAAAACAAAGTTTAAGAGAGTTATGTGGAAGAAAAGATGTTCATGATAACGCCATCCCACATCACAAGAATCAAGCCGACGAGACTGGCGAGTGTCAGTGGAATCCAGTAGGTGTACACGATCTGATCGATTTTCAATCGAGCAATCGCAACGCGAATCAGGGTCACAGAGAAGAGGATGACAAGGAACACCTTGAACAGATAAAATACGACATCAATGGCCATCGCTTCATAGCTCCCCAGTCCGAAAAAAGGGGAAAGGTTGTAAGGAAAGAATAACGTGACAACGATCGATGCCATCACCACGGTTTTCACCGCATCGATGAGATAGTACATCGCGAGGTTTCTGCCTGAGTATTCGACAAGCAGTCCCCCCGCTATTTCTGTTTCTGCCTCAGGGGAGTCAAACGGTATCTTGGAAAGCTCCGCTGGTGTCACCAGCAAAAGAACAACCAACAGAATTGCAAATCCAACAAACCCAAGCGGTCCGGTTACCTGGTTCCAGACAGGCATGGACGCAATCGTTGAAAACGAAAAGACAGACGTGATTCCCTTTTGTAGGAGATTCCACGCGATGGTGATGATGAGGATCGCCAAGGGGAACTCGTAGGCGATCATGGTCGCCATTTCTCGCTGGGCCCCTACGACGGCATACGGTGAGCCTGAGGAAAAACCACCGATGACTAACGCAAGGGACGGGATGATCAAGAGATAGAGAACCACGATCAAATCCCCGCCAGAGGAAAACAGTGGGGGAAATCCGCCAAGGGGCAAGTATAATAAGATTGAAATGGTAGCAACAAGTCCGATGAGCGGTATGAGATTAAAGACCCAGGGGATTGCATGATCAGGGATGATGTTTTCCTTTTGAAATAATTTCGCGACATCCCTGAATGGTTGTCGGAGCGGGGGGCCGATACGGCCTTGCATGTGTGCAGAGATCTTTCGATCTATCCCCTTATACAACAGCCCAAAGAAGACACCAAATGCAGCGACGCCAAGAGTACCAAGAATGATCCTGACGGAAAATTCAGAGAGCATTTGGATATCCATTTAAATCACCCCGATGACAATGAAAAGGATTGCCAGGACAATGATGAACCACAGGAGATAGTCGCTTACGTTTCCTGTATGCATCTTCCGCAGTCTGCCATAGAGGGATTTCATGCTGCTGGTAAACCCCCAATAGAGGTTGCTTGCCTTGACCTGCATATCCTCGGGGCTTGCTTCTTTGTTTCCAGAAAGAAATGCCTTGGTTTGTTCGGTTCCTTTTTTATAGACGTTCTTCCCAAATCCTCGGATGCCGTAGAAGAGGAGAAAGGCGATGAAAATGATAACAACCCAGAGGAGGGGATTCCAAAAACCACTCCCGCTTTCAAGGGTAAACATGGTTAGATCCCTCCCACGACGGTCGCAATGTATTGAGTATGATTTAACAAAGCGTCTGCCGCTGGTTTAACCAACGTATCAAGGAAAAGGTTTGGAAATAGACCGATGAGTATTGCAAGACCTGCGACAATCCCCATCGCAACCAACATGCTGTTCGGAGCTTCTTTGACCTCTTTGAGGGCAGGCAGTTCCGGACCGAGAAATGCCGCATATAATACTTTAACGAAAATGGCAAGCATTAAGATGCTGCATAACAGAGCGATGATGGACAGGATGGGGTTGAGCTGATACACGGATTCGTAGATAAGGAACTTCGATGTAAAACCATTCAGTGGTGGCATGCCTGCCACCGCGAGTAGACCGATGATGAAAAAGACGGTGGTAAACTTCATTGTCCGGGCAAGGCCACCGATATCATCAAGTGACCGTTTTTTTGTGACATAATAGATAGCACCAGCGACAAGGAATAACAATCCGATATCTAATGCATCATTAAGCACATGTAAAATCCCACCATGCAACGCAACGGTTGCATAAGGAGACCCAAACGCAGCAACTGCTGTCCCAATGGCAAGGAACATATATCCGACTTCAGCGACCGCGGTATACCCGATTAATCGCATCAAATCTGATTGTATCAATGCCATGATAACGCCGATGAGAATCGAGACGACAGCAAGGACGACCAGAATCCATCCGATGACAACATGCAGCGGGATATCGAACCGTATTGAAGTGGTCAATGCGTTCCCGTAGAGGGTGAAAAGAACCCGAAGAACCCCATAGAAGCTGGCAAGCGTCGCACTCATGATGACCAAGGTCACAGACGGGGGAGCTCTCCCATACGCATCAGGCATCCACATATGCATGGGTGCAAGCCCAGCTTTCATCCCTAACACGACGACCAATAAGACAAGGGCGATCTTATCTAAAAATGAAAACTGGATGGCCTGGGCAATGGTTGCGATATTCAATGCGTTGTACTGAGCATAGAAGATGCCGACTGCAAATAGAACAAAGAGCGCGCCAACTGAGCTGACAACAATATATTTAAACGCGGCTTCCAGCGCTTCCCCCTCCGCTATCCAAAACGCAATCAGAGCACAGGAAGCGATACAGGAGATTTCGAGGAAGACGAAGAAGTTGAATATATCACCAGTCATTTCCATCCCAAGGGCACTGGTCACCACAAGCAGAAGCAATGTATAGTATTTGTCTAACCCATCCTGTTTATCCAGAAACGACCATGAATAGATGACGGCGATGATGGCAAGCATAATGGTGATGATCGCCATGAAAATACTGATGCTGTCGACCTCAAAGAGGATACGGACCAATGGCAGAGTTAATTCCTTCGCACCGAAAACATAAATACGTGGACCATTGGCAAGGACATCAGTCGCCAGTAACCCGATGAAACATGCGGTGACACCAAGCATAAGTAGAGCAAAAATATTACGCAGTTTCGCATGCACACGACTGACTAAAGGCATCAGAAAGGCACTTAAGAGCGGGATTGCGATAATCAACGCTGGGGAATGCAAAAGGAGCGACTCAAGAACCGTCATTCTTTCAGCCTCCTCATTTCTCGAACATCAAGCGTCTCGTATTTTCTGTAAATGTGCATGACCAAGGAAAGCATCAATGCAAGAACAGCGACACCAATCACGATGCTTGTCAGTGTCAGCGCTTGAGGAACCGGAAGCACCATTTGCTCTGGAGTGGTCGTTCCTGGTGGTAGGCTGGTATAGATTGGGGCGACGCCACCCTCACGATACCCCAAGGTGATCAAAAAGAGGTTCACACCACTTTCAATAATTGTGATTCCAATGACAATTTTAATGAGATTCCGTCGGAACATCGCTGCATATAATCCAATAAAAATCATGCAGAAAACCGCGATAAACGGGATGTATTGAATCATTGGTACCACTCCTTGATGCTGCTGGCATACGCCATAATAAGGACGATAACAAACAACCCAGCGATGACCTTGACCCCGACAGCAAAATTCATAAGCGGTAGTACCCCCCCAGTGTTAAGGTCAGCAACAGTCGAACCGGTCTCTGGTGCCGTACCAAAAAGGAGGGTTGATCCTGCAAGGAAATTACCGAAAAAGACCATGCTAAAAAAAATCCCCAGAAGGGCAATGGTAATAAATCCTATCGCACCCATGCTTTCGAACGTAGCAAGTCGTTTTTCTTTGATTCGTGTAAACACCCAACGAGAACCATAGGCAACAAGCAGCAGAGCACAGCCTGAGGCGACAACCGCTCCACCTTGGAATCCACCACCGGGAGTAAGATGCCCATGGGCAATGACATAGAGCCCGAAAATCATTGTGAAGGGAAAAAGGATGTTTGCGATGGTTTTTACAATCTTTGTCATTTCGGTCATTCTTTCACCCGCCTGAATATCATGATCACTCCCGCGACAGCAGAAAATAGGATCGTTGCCTCTCCAAGGGTATCAAATCCTCGGTAGTCAAAAACAACAGAGGTCACTCCGTTGTTCGTCCCAGTCTCATTTTGGGTGTTTTGTATGATACGATCATCCATTGATACCTGCCCTGGCTCACCAAAGGGATGCATGAAAAAGACACTGAAGAAGAAGAAAACAGCAACAATGGTAAAGGCAAGAACCGCGGCAACCATTCGTTTTTCCATGTTACTCCTCCTCCGTTCGTTTGGTTCCTTTGATAGCAATGATGAGAATCGCAGTCGAAAGACAGGCGCCTACCCCTGCCTGGGCGATAGCGACATCAGGTGCTTGGAGGATAAAAAACTCTAATGAAAGTAGCAGACTCATCGCAGCCAAAGAAATGGCAGCAGCTAACAAATCCCGTAAGAGCACGGTGATAAGCGCGGCAACGACAGTAAGAATTAATACGATTGTGTTTGCGATAAGAAATTCTACTGCCATCTCAGTCTCCTCCGCTCTGCTCATCTATTGTTTTATTCACTGGTTCTGTGGCTAATTCGTCGATGACCGCCTGTGTTGGCTGTACACCACTGCGATGTGCAGCTCTGGCGATCGCATGAGCGCCAACGGGATTGGTAAGTAAAATAGCAATAAGGGCAAGTGCGGAGTGAAGAGCTAAGACTGAGCCGTTCGTGTCATTCTCCCACCACATTTTCAGACCAATGAGTATAACAGACCCAAGGATGAAAATGGAACCGAACGTCGTGCATTTTGTTCCCGCGTGAAGTCTTGTATACACATCGGGGAATCGAAGAAGACCGACACCAGCAAGGACGTTAAAGAAAACACCGATACCGATAAGCACATATATGACAAGTTCAAAAATCATCTAGAAGTCCCCTCCTTGGAGATATTTGGCGATAAATAAGGTTGAAATAAATGACAACAAAGCATATACAATAGCGACATCAATATAGATGACTTCCCTAAACGCTACGCCAAAGGCAACCATACTGACAATCACAATGGTGTTAATCGTGTCTACACCAACGACCCGGTCTGGCGCAGTCGGCCCACGCAACACCCGAATGAGGGCGAGAATAACACATAACGAAAGCGCGATAACAACAATTATATAGGTTGTGTAGACATCGATCATTCTGCGATCCTCCGAACCCATTTTGGGAAATTTCCACAGATATACTTACAGTCGACTGGCTTGTTTTCTAAAGCGTTTTTATCAACATTTATCCAGTGCACGTAGAGATCGTTTGTTTCTTCGTCAATATCAACAGTTAAGGTACCCGGAGTGAGCGTGATTGAGTTGGCAAGCATAGTGACGCCGAGATCAGTTTTAAGATCAGGATGGATTTTCACAATACCTGGATTAATTCTCCCGGTGATGACCCTATATGCAACATCAAGGTTTGCTTTGATTAGCGCAAGGAAAAACGGTCCGATAAGATAGCCAACAAAGAAGAGCCAGCGGACAGGGTTAAGCATTCGGTAGCTATCTTTGACAAACACACTGCGTGCAATAAATCCGACAAGTACAGAGAGCAGAAACCCAAAGGCAAGTTCCATAAAGCTCCATAACCCAAGTACCTCGGTTCCACTCCCAGTGGTTAAGAAAAGATAGATAATCATACAGATGATGGTCGTAACGATAAATGCCTTCATTGTAAAACCCCACACTGGCTATTTTCAGTAGATACGGTAAGTGGGATGATTGTTAAAAACTTTCGGTTTTTACAAAGAGGAAAAACATAAGAAATAAAATGAAGAATAGAGTTAGTAGTGTCTACTGACTACAAGCACATCAAAACACTTAAACGACCCAGGAGATAAGGGATAGGGGAAACACCCATGAATGTAAAACTCATAGGATACACATCACATCCAGAAAAGTTACCTGCGATGGCTGCGACCCTGACCCATAGCAAGATAAAACCAGAGGATCTTGACAACCTATCGGGAAAGAATGAATCGGCGGTCCTTGAACAGGTGTTAAAACTTGGGCATACAAGTGTCATTGAGCATGCATCTTTTACGTTTGCGATAAGTGACGTGAGTCGGTCACTAACGCATCAACTTGTACGACATCGAATCGCAAGTTATTCTCAGCAAAGTCAACGATATGTTAATCTCAATGAGCCACACTACGTCATTCCCCCGTCCATTCAGAAGAATAAGAAGATGCGGAACGCCTACGAAGAAACCATGATGGTCATCTGGGAGCAGTATAATAAATTACTACGGATGAAGATCCCAGCGGAGGATGCCCGATATGTACTTCCGAACGCAACATGTACAAATATTATGGTGACGATGAACGCACGGTCGCTTCTGAATTTCTTTGAATTGCGCTGCTGTCTGCATGCACAATGGGAAATCCGATTACTTGCAAACAAAATGCTAAGAGAGGTAAAGAAAGTCGCTCCGACAATTTTTAAAAATGCAGGACCATCATGCAAGACGAAATCACTCTGTCCTGAGAAGAAAAAAAATTGCCCTCTCTACCCTCAGTGAGATGATATGAAACGACCACATGTTATCATCAATTGTGCGATGTCGGCTGATGGGAAAATAGCGTCACCGACACGTAAACAGATCCGGATTTCCTGCGACGAAGATATCAAGCGGATGTATCGACTTCGTAACGAGTGCGATGCCGTGCTGGTTGGGATTGGAACAATTCTTTCCGATGATCCGAAACTCACTGTCAAAGAATTATACGTACGACATCCAAAGCAACCACTACGGGTCATCCTTGACAGCAACGCAAGAACACCGTCTCATGCTTTGGCATTAAATATCGCGGCAAAAACCTTGATTATCACAGCGAAAGGAAAAAAGAAACCATATACGCAATCCCACGTCGAGGTTGTCGAATGCGACACGGACAGCAGGGGGTTCATCGATGTAATGTATGCATTGAACCTTCTTTACCAAAAAGGCATCCGGAAACTTCTTGTAGAAGGCGGTGGAACTGTTATTTGGAATTTCCTAAAAAACAGAGTCGTCGATGATTTGTACATCTTTATCGGACCCTGCATTATCGGAGGTAAAGATACTCCCACCGTCGCTGATGGCGAAGGGATAACTGCCGGAGAGGAAATCGCTCTGAAAATTAAAAAGATAAAACAGATGGGTTCGGGGGTGTTGATTCATTATCACCTGGTTGAAAGAGACTGATTCTTTTTAGTTTTTGTATGAAGTTTTGAACGAAATGGTTTTTTTTGCCTATGTTTTAGTCATTTGACCAAAATCCTGTGCATAGCATTTATTATTGCTGTTCTCGCTGAAGGGTATACGGGGAAACTATGAAGATATGGCATCAACGGGGGTAAGACGATAAAAATTTTAAGCGGCTCTGGATTGGACTGTGGGAAAACGTTTGTCTTATCAGGGGCAACTCTGAAATATTTTATGCTTAATTTTTTCCCATTTCTCCTCCTTCTCCTTATCAGATTGGATATTAGCCTTAGATACCCAACGCTGAGTTTCTATTTGTCCAAGTCGCATTCGCTTCCTTAACAAATCGTATGCCCCCTGATGCTATATTCATTGATAGGAAATTATATATGGAGGAATCGTACTTCATTTTTACCGAGGAAAAGAGGTTATGAGAATTACGGTGTTCTTCATCTTAGGGCTTTTGTTCTCAGGCAGCATGGCTGCGACTGGTGGTACTCCTGAGCAACACATACAGGTGCGATCCTTGTCTTTTTCATTTGATGCACCTGCCGTTGTTGACAATGGGGCAACTCTCCAGGTGCTGATGCAGGGAGCACCTGTTTGTTTATACCAATCAGGACAACCTGTTCTTCCGATGGTAACAAGAACTCTGCAGTTACCCTTCGGATCTATGGTCAAAGACGTGACCATTTCTTTTGGTCAAATAACAACACAAGTACTGCAGAAAAAAATTACTCCTGCTCCCTTTCCCCGCAGTCAAGAGGCAGGTTACGCATCATCAACAGTACCCTATAATACACAAGATTCTAACAAACAACAAACCCACCCACTCCATTGGTTTACCTATTCTACCGGTGGCGGGTTAAACCAGGACAGTACACACGTAACGTTTTTCACAGTACGGGTGTTTCCGGTGCGGTATAACCAAGCAACCGATACAATCCTGTATCTTGATTCTTGTGATATCACGATTACCTACGAGCCGCCGGAATCGTTCCCCTTCCCAAGCAAGGTGACCAACGACCTTGTTATTATCTGTCCTACCCGGTTTGTCCCCCCGTTGCAGCATCTAGCAGAGCATAAAAATATAATCGGTGTGCGTACAAAAATTGTAACATTATCAGAGATTTACTGTAACTATCCGGGGTATGACCGACCTGAGCAAATCAAATATTTTATCAAAGATGCTGTAGAACGATGGGGGACGACCTATGTGTTGCTTGTGGGTGGTTTGAGATCGCATCTCATCGGTAAACCACGGGATAACACAAACACAGGAATACGTGATTGGCATCTACCGGTCCGATATACGAACCTTTGGGATGATGACATCCTCTATGACCCTGGGTTCATAAGTGACCTGTATTATGCAGATATTTACGATAGCCAAGGCAGGTTCTGCAATTGGAATTCCTTTGACGATGGTGTATACGGCGGATGGTCCCATTCAACCTCTTTTGGCTTTGTTAACAATCCGATTGACGAGATTGATTTTTATCCAGATGTCTATCTAGGAAGGCTACCCTGTAGGAACATCCTTGAGGTGCAGACAACCGTAAAAAAGATTATCACCTATGAAAAGAAAAATGCTGATCCATCCTGGTTTACACGGATGGTGGTCGTCGGAGGAGACCCGTACGATGATGTAGGAACCGATTACCTGGAAGGCGAACTTATTGGCGAAAAGGCGTTATCATATATGTCTGAGTTTGAACCGCGGAGGTTGTTTGCATCAAATCGCTATACGAACCCTGAATTCACCCCGACAACACAAAACATTATCAGGGAGATAAACGAAGGATGCGGTTTTTTATTTTTCGATGGCCATGGCGGGCCGTCATGGTGGAACACCTTCTGGCCTGGTGACTTCGATGCGTTGATTCAAAAGGGGGGAATTTCGATCTTTCACTTCTCTCAATTGAGAAACAAGGAAAAACTTCCCATCTGTATCGTCGGGGGGTGTCATATCAACCTGTTCAATGTTTCCTTTGTATCAACAATAACCGACCCACGAAACAAGCGTTCCATGTGGTCCTATGGGATTCCGACTCCAGACTGTTGGGGTGGGAGTCTTGTCGTACATCTAAGAGGGGGAGCGATTGCGGTGATTGGAAATACAGGACTTGGGTATGAGGCCGGTGGCGAGGTCGGGGATTTAGATGGAGATGGTGTAAATGAACCTGATTGCGTCGAAGCGCTGTGTGGCTATCTGGAAACACAGTTCTTCAAGGGATACGAAATGAATCATAGTGATATCCTTGGCAAGACCTGGTGTCATGCCATCGAGGAGTATCTGCGCATCTATCCAGGCATGGAACAGTGGATGGATGCAAAAACCCTTGAGCAGTGGGTATTGTTTGGTGACCCAAGCCTTAAAATCGGTGGGTATCGCCTGTAAGATTTACGCTTCCGGCATATAGTTCATTTTGTGTAACTTTGCTGCATACACGTATTTATATTTCTTTATTATGTCAGGGAATTTGTTGACCAAGTCTTTCATGATATCATGGAATTGATTTAAGCTTGGCACATGGTACTCTAATTCCAAGTCGGAGATTCCAACGGATTTATCGATGCGTACGAGATGCGGGTTTGTTTTTGCATAGTTCATGATTTTCCCCCGTTGTTTAAAATCGCGTAGGTCGATATCCGCTTTGAAGAATTGATATCCAAGTTTCGTAAGGTCGATATCAGTGCGAAAACCCTGTATGACATCTTCTTTCATTAGTTTTTTAATCCGATAGTTCACAACAGCAACAGTGGTATTGAGTCGTTTGGCAAGCTCCTTGGCAGGCATGCGTGCTGAAGGGGCGATTAACCGCAGCAGTCGGAAGTCAAGGTCGTCGATTTTCACCTGCGCTCCTCCACCGGTTATTTCAAATTTCGTTCGATCTGATTTTTTCATATCATCGAGGAGGTACGAATAACGATACGAGTACTGCTGAATGTAGACTGAGAATTGTTGCTCCATGAAATAATCTCTGAATCGTTTCAGCGTCTCATCCCAAAAAGAGTAAAAATCATTGATGTTTTTTACCCACATAATCAGGGCAAGATCAAATCGTCCCTCTGCGGAAATCGTCCACCAGTTTAATTTCTGACTGGTAAAATAGGATATGATTTCCTTTTCTTTTTCCTGCGTCATGTATTGATAGACAAGGTAGATGCGGAAACTGATGTACCCAAGTTTGAATGCGTCAATCACCGTATAAAATGTTTTTATAATGTCGTTTTCTATGAGTTTATTGACGCGATATGCCACAACGGTTTTTGACAGACCGACCTTATTGCCAATTTTGGCAAAGGATTGTCGAGAATCAAGGTCAAGCTGGTAGAGGATTTCGCGGTCTTTAGAATCAATTTTAACCATGGTTGTATGGACGTAATAATAATATAGTATAAAAATTTTTTATTTCGTTCAAAATAATTTGATAATTTTAATACAGAATTCAAAACATTCCTATTCTCGAAGGAAAAAGCGCGATTCTACCCCAAGAGACAAACACTGCTCTGTCGCAAACACACAGAAAACCTATAAATAAGACTTTTCAATCACAGTTTGCACATGTGCGGGATCATTGGTATCATCGGGGGACGACCAGTATCACATCTTATTTATCATAGCCTATTTGCCATTCAACATAGAGGGCAATCATCCGCTGGCATGCTCACCTACGACGGGAACATTCACATAACAAAAGACTCAGGTCTTGTACGAGATGTTTTTAACGAAGATAAAAAAATAAACAAACCAGGCAACATCGGCATCGGTCATACACGGTATTCGACTGCCGGGATGGATGATGAAGAATCATTAAAAAAGAACGCGCAACCGGAATATCTGGTAAATCCCTTTTTAGCAGCGGTCCATAACGGAAACATCTATAATTGCGCTGAACTGACAACCACAACAGAAAGAAAACCCCGCACTGATTGCGACATTCAATGGCTCTTGCTCCCCATGGCAGACCAGCTCTATAAAAAGGAACTCACTCCAGATGTCATCTTTTCTGCCTGCGAACAGGTCATGAGAACGGTAAAGGGAAGCTATTCCGTCCTCTATATCGCAGATTCAGGGGAAAAACCATATCTTTTCGCTATGACCGACCCACGCAAGGTTCGACCACTTGCGCTTGGAAAAGCAAATGGAACATACTGTTTAGCCTCAGAGACACGGGTTTTTAAAAAGATTAATTTCGAGTATGTGAAGGATATCCCTGGTGGCTCTGCCATCGTAATCGATCCGAAGGGAACCATCTATGAAAAACAGATTGTCAAGAAACAGCAATATTCCTGCATGTTTGAATTTGTTTATTTTGCAAAACCGGATTCACGTATCAACGGACGGTCCATTCACACGACCCGTGAAGAGATAGGACGGTTACTTGCCCACGAACAACCTGTTAAAGCAGACCTTGTGATTCCAGTTCCCGAATCAGGGAGACGATATGCAATCGGGTACGCCCGGGAATCTGGTATACCCCTTGATGAAGGTATTATGAAGGACAAAGATGAGCGATCCTTCATTCAACAGACACAGGAGCATCGAGAAAAAGTCGTTGAGGAGGGACTGTCATTCCTCCGGGCGGTTCTAGAGGATAAACGAGTGGTCTTGCTTGATGATTCAATAGTTCGAGGCACAAATATCCGCAAAATCATCAGAGGGATGAAAAACGTTGGTGCAAAAGAGGTCCACGTGAGAATCGGATGCCCGCCGCTTATCGCACCCTGTTACCTTGGTATAGATATGCGCAGTAAAAAGGAATTTATCGCCCGTAACAGCGATGGAACCATTAAATCATGGGACCAAATCGCAGAAGAAATCGGGGCTGACTCTTTAGGCTATATCAGCATTGACGGGCTTAAGAAAGCAATCGGTTTTAATGTCTGTAAAGGATGCATTGAATTTCCAGAAGGGTATCCTCCAGAGATGAGGGAGGATGTGACACAACTTTTTAAAAACGATAGAAAAGGAATGCGGGCATACGAATGCATATAACCACATAGGTATCGTATGATAGAAATAACCATAGGATCATTGGAACAACGCATCATCAAATTATTACAGGAAGCATACCCGATCACAACCTTTGAAATCGCACAGAAACTAAAAATATCACAAAGAGAAATCGAACGGGTGTTAAAAAAATTCCAAATCAAAGGAATTGCAAAACTTGACAGGCTTCCAGATAAAACATACGTCAGATTATTACGGAACGATTTCCGGTTTGTTGGATCTAAACAACAACGGAGAACCGTAAAACATTCCACAGGCCACAAACAAGAACAGACAGCGGATTACGACGGTATCATGTACTCGTAAAAAATAACGAAAAGGGAAAAAAAGATAAACCAAACAGAAGTTCAGAGTATCACTTCGTTTGAACAATATTCATTCCATAATGAAGGTGGAGCAATGGAGACTGCAGCGTTGGAAAACAGGGTAGAAAATACGAATATACACAGATCAAGTGGAAAACCAAAAATTGCGTATTTCTCCATGGAAATTGGGATTAATGAGAATATCCCGACATATAGTGGTGGTCTTGGGATTCTTGCGGGAGATACCTTGAAATCGTGTGCTGATCTTAATGTGCCGATTGTCGGAGTCACACTGCTTTCAGAGAAAGGGTATTTTTATCAAGAAATTGATTTGGATGGAAATCAAATCGAACTTCCCTATAATTTTAACCTCGATGATTTTTTAAGGCTACTCCCCTGTAAGACAAATGTAAAAATTGAGAACAGAGACGTAACGATACGAATATGGTTTTATCCTGTAGAAGGGGCAAGTGGGTATATCGTACCCGTTTTTTTCCTTGATACCAATGTAGAGGGAAACTCACCCTATGACAGGGAGATTACGAAATACCTATATGGAGGAGATAACAAATATCGTCTCGCACAGGAAATCGTATTAGGTATCGGTGGTGTTCGCGCCATTGAATCATTAGGCTATCGGACCATTGACAAATACCACATGAACGAAGGACATGCTGCATTAGGAACCCTGGAACTGTACGACCAATTCAAGGACGTTGAGAAAGTCAGAAATCAGTGTGTGTTTACAACACATACCCCTGTCGCTGCAGGGCATGACCAATTCGACTTATCGTTGGTAAGATCAATGATTGGTGATTTACTGCCAGACTCACTTCTGCATGAGTTCACCTTTGAACATAAGTTAAATATGACCAGGCTTGCACTCTTTTTCAGCCACTATGTCAATGGTGTGGCAAAGAAACATGGGGAAGTATCTCGAGAGATGTTCCCAGGATATGACATTGATTCAATCACAAATGGCGTACATACTCCAACATGGGTTTCTGAGCCGTTCCAACGTGTTTTTGACAAAAACCTTCCCGGTTGGCGCTCTGATCCGTACATCCTTCGAGGAGCATTTGGTATTGACAAGGCTGAAATTTGGACAGCACATATGGAAGCAAAAAAGAAACTGATTGATTTCGTAAATAACCGCTATAACGTGGGGATGAACTATGATCATTTTACGATTGGATTTGCCCGCAGACAGACTGCATATAAAAGACCTGAATTACTGATCTCCGATGCAGAAAAGCTCATGACGATTGGAAAAAAAGCTGGTCCGATTCAGATTATCTATGGGGGAAAAGCACATCCAAAAGATGGTTCCGGGAAGGAAGCAATCAAAAAGATTTTCTCAGCAATGAAGAATATCCGGGGGAATGTAAAAATAGCATATATCCATAATTATGATATAGCGATGGGAAAACTCATAACAGCAGGGGTTGATGTCTGGTTGAACACACCGCGGCGACCTAAAGAAGCATCAGGGACGTCAGGGATGAAGGCAGCACATAACGGCGTGCCTCAGCTCAGCACACTTGATGGATGGTGGATTGAAGGCCGGGTTGAAAATATCACCGGGTGGGCAATCGGGACGAGAAAATCAAACGAACGGGATTCCGATGATGAGAATGATAGAAACGATTTATACAATAAACTTGAGACCTGGATCATTCCGAAGTTCTACAACGACCGGGATAATTGGATACGTACCATGCGAAGTTGCATTGCAATTAATGCATCGTTCTTCAACACAAATCGAATGATTGAGCAATACGTGCTAAACGCCTATTTCATGTAACAGTAGGGACTCGTATTTTGGCGTGATGTTCTCAATGTCTTCTACCCAGGTTCGTAATATCTCTGCGACGCTCCATGCCTGCGTGATGCATCCTTGGGGTGCATACGGCGGATCTCCATCATAGATTTCATGAAGAGAGCCATCCCACGAATCACCATAGACGTCAAGCATTGGCTGTAGGAAATTCTGATAGGCGTACCGTCTCTGTGAGGGTTCATAGTCTTTTACCTTCACAAACGCTTTGATAAACGGCCCTAGTAAGTACGGCCATACCGTACCGTTATGATAGGCAATGTCCTTGTGATGATTCCCAAGATATGTTCCTTTATACCGAGGGTCCTCAGGCGAGAGCGTTCTTAAACCAAAGAGCGTGACTAGCGTCTTCTGTACTTCGGAAACAATCCATTCCTGCATCTGCTTGTCAATCATGGGAAAATCAAGTGAGACAAGGAAAATCTGGTTTGGACGTATCGAGAGATCCTTGGTATCTATCACATCATATGCATGATTGTACTGATTTCTGAAACTACGTTTGACGTTCTCTGCAAGGTCGCTATAGTTATTGATTTTTCCTAAGAACGAAGCAAGCGTGCTCATGATTCGTAACGCGTTATACCATAACGCTTGAATCTCCACTGCTTTCTTTGATCGTGGTGTTGCATAGTAATCCCCGATTTTGACATCCATCCATGTGAGACCTTCACTATGGCTGATGAGAAAATCATCGTCCATGTGGATGCCAAAGTCTGTTCCGTTCTTATACTGTTCAATGATTGATTGTAACACTGGCCAGAGTTTATCAACAATTTTTAGATCATTTGTATATTTTAGATATTGATAGACCCTATCTACATACCACAACGATGCATCAACGGTGTTATAGGCAGGCTGAGAATCACGCTCAGAGAACACATTTGGTATCAATCCGTTCTCGCAGTACTTGCCGAAACTTTCAAGTATGAGTCTTGCGTCGTCGAACTGCTTCGTCACCAGGGTGATTCCTGGGAGCGCAATAAGAGTATCTCTCCCCCAGTCACTAAACCAATGGTAACCAGCAACAATGGATTTCCCAGACCCTTTTTGTACGACAAAGGAATCTGCGGATAAGACGAGTTTATCAAACGTCTGTGGGAGCATCGCCTGTGTCAGTAGTCGCTGCTTCCGTTGCATTTCCCTATCGTAGATATGTGCTGGATTATCCTGCAGTTCTTCTTCAATAGTAAAAACGAGATAATATTCAGTGGATTTCTTCAGAGGTACTTGAAACTCTCCAATGTGAAAATTATGATCCCTCCAAGAGTCGCCTCGTTCTTTATCTTTCCTATAGAAGAACTCTTCCCAATATCCGTCTGGGAGATAACATGAATTTCTCAACAATATCTTTAGTTTTTTATTACAATTACTTGGTGTAACAGTCACACCTTGGTCCACGACGTTCTGAGAAAATGAAGCAGACCCTGGCGAGGTCATGTCGTAGAAATGCCGGGAGTTGACCACAGGAACATGAGAAAGAACGACCGGAGTATTTGTATCAACTGTGTATTTGATGATGGAGGTGTTTTTTCCATGTTCCATGAAAAAGGTTTTTTTCAGACACACTCCGTCGATGTCATAAATAAGTGAAGGAAAGAAATCGAACATGAATTTATATTTTTGGTCTTTCAACGGATAAACCTTGTCTTTTATCTGTATCCTGTCGATAACATTAGAGACAAACATCCATCGTCGCTCTGGTGGGTCTAAACTTGCAACAAGCAATCCATGGAACTTACTTGTGGTTTCGCAAGAATGAGTTAAGGATGCATAACTACCAAGTCCATTTGTCACAATCCACTCTCTCATGGACATCTCCTACCAAAAATGGATATACATTATCATTGAAAAAACTTATCGCCTAAACTCTTTGTAAATGGCAAGCGTTCTTTTTGTCACCGCATCCCAGCTGAATTCGTCCAGCACACGTTGTCTGCCGTTCTTTCCCCATTGCACACCTTTATCCGGTGATTGAAGGACTTGGATGATCCCCCAAGCTATGTCTTTTGGTTCAAAGGGATTGATATGGATACCACATTGTTTCTCACCAGAGGGGATAACCTGTTCGCGCATCCCGTTTGTACCGCGTGCGCCGACAACCGTTGGTTTTTGCATAGATAATGCTTCAGTGCATACGATTCCAAATGGTTCATACAACGATGGGAGAACGACAACATCTGCTGCAGCGTAATGACGTATTCTTTCTTGTTCGTCGACAAACTCTGTTCTCATTATTACTTGGTCATGGATGCCCAATCCATCTGCAAGGGATTGAAGTTCGTGTTCCATATCTCCAACCCCAAGAATCAGTACTTTCGTGGTTGGGAATTCTTTTAGCACCAAAGGCATCGCTTGCACCAGTTTATCGATTCCTTTCACGGTGACCAGACGACCGATGAAAAAAAGAAGGTTTTCGTGGTCTTGAACGCCATAGCTACGTCTGACAGCGAGTCGTTCTTCTTCTGAAACCCGTGCAGGGTCGTATTTCGCTGGGTCGACTCCATTCCAGCAGGGTCGTATCTTATCCTGTGGAAATCCAAGTTTCAGAAGCTCATCTGCCATGGCATTGGAGACGGTAATGATGCAATCTGCTACTTGGCCGCCCTCATATTCGATATCCTTTATCGTATGAGATCCTCTACCAATCGATCGACCAACCTCTGTGGAGTGTACATGGAAAATTAACGGCAGGTTAAGCTCTTTTTTAACGACCATTCCTGCCATTATACCAAGCCAATCATGTGCATCAACGATATCAAATGTCCGTCCATTCTTCTGGACAAGGCCGTTTACCAGTTTTGAGGCAGACATAAGATTATAACTAAGCACATCAGCAAAAAACTTAAAATACGGGCCCCATGAGCGGAGCTCATGGTCTGCACAGAGGTAGAACGGTTTACTCATTTCAAGTGTTTTTGGTCGATAGACCTCGACGCCGTCAATGTGATCGGATGTATCAAGAACATTGTCCTTGTTAAAGGAAAATACAGTAACATCATGGTCAAATTCAACCTGTTTTTTTGTAATTTCGGTCGCAAACGTACCAAGTCCACCATAGATAACTGGCGGATACTCCCAAGAAAAATGCACAATTTTCATGGACGGATATATCTCCTCACCGATGTTCTGCTTTTTCCTTTAGGTCTTGTAAAATGTTCATATAGTTAATAAATCCATCATATGGGACGTCATAGGGACTAAAGTATGCATGGACGTTACCATCCTCAAAACCTTTGGTTGAGATATAATACAGATGATCTGATGTTTGCAGTAACCTCCAGATGTACAGAAGGTCACGGTCTCCTTTTCGTTTTAATTTCCGTCCGATGTCCTTAAGTTCGTTGAAGCAGGCTATCTGCATATTGTTTCCAAGCCATGTGGAGACATTTCTGTCCTCGTCTGCCCAAGAAATCGCCCAAGGTGCATCAATGTCACCAACTGCGTTGTACCGCTCTACTGCCTCACTGACCGTAGCAAAATCAAGGTTATCGTGTTTCAGTACTTCAGCGGGGAGATGCCTGAGGAATTCGAAAATACCTGTCTCCGTCCATTGATGTTCCCCGAATGTCTCATAATCCATGAAAAGATTAATAACGTCGCCAAAGGAATTGGACATCCAATCCGCATATTTATCAGCGGTAAGGGGAAACCCTGGCCAGTTCCGGGCAGAAAATCGGAATCCGACATCATCGCTAAGCTTATAGTTACGCAACAGGACTTTAATATTTGCGTTGACCGGCTTGTACACAAAATTCGGTGAACGCCAGCCAAGGATTTTCTCTGCTCCTTCAGTAATAATGCCCTTATACCCCAGGTCAGTGATTTTTCGTGCGATTCGATTATCGTAGATGGCCTCCGTATTCCGGAACACCTTTGGTTTGTAGTTGAAGATCCGCCGGATCATCTGCCGATGCATCTGGACTTGATCCTCAAACTCATCAAGCTCATCGTAAAGCCCTGAAAGAGAATGAAAATAGGTCTCCTCAATAAGGTCGACAGCCCCTGTTTTAAACAGCTCCTTGAAACTATCGATAAGCTCTGGTTGATAATTCTCACAGTATTCGATAAATGTGCCGGTCAGGCTATAGGAAATACGGAATTTCCCATCGTACTGACGGATCAAATCAAGTAATAAATTATTGGTAGGGAGATAACATTTGTTTGCAACCTTTTCAAAAATCTTTTTGTTGAGCTGCTGGTTAAAATACGTTGAATGGACGTCTTTTGTATTTCCTATGTTAAACACTGAAAAATGATTCAGTCTAACTGGTTGGTGTACTTCGAAATAGAAACATATCGATGGCATATTAGGCAAGACCCCTGTAGACTTGCAGCGTCCGTTCTGCGACGCGGTCCCAGGTAAATAATTGTATTTCCCTTTTTGAACTTTGCCTCATGGTGTCCCGTAAAGAATCGTAGCGCAACAGTGCGATAATTTTGTTTGCCATCTCATCGGTATCCCAGAAATCCACCTTGAAACAATTCTTCAGCACCTCGGAGACACCAGCGCTTTTTGACACAATGGTCGGTGTTCCTGCAGAGATGGCCTCAAGTGCGGTGATACCAAACGGCTCACTGACCGACGGCATGACATAGATGCTTGAAATCTTATAGATATGTTTAACTTCCTCTTCAGTAAGTTTCCCGGTAAAAATAACCTTATTTGAGATGCCCAGATGGACCGCTTGCTCGATTAGCCGAGGCATCATATCCCCAATCCCAGCAATAACAAACCGAGCGTCCTCGTACTCCAGAACTTTTTTTGCTGTTTTTAGGAAGAACTCCGGGCCTTTCTGTATCGTCAGCCTACCTAAGAACAGGACAAGATTTCGTTTCTCACCTTCACCAATTGGATAGACTGCATTATGGACGACACTTATTTTATCCGGATTAATCCCGTATTTTTCAACAACCACCCGTTTGGTGAACTCACTGACTGCAATAATACGATCCGCTTTTTGCATCCCTTCTCGCTCGATATCGATGAACCACTGGTTTGGATAAATCCACCCAGATCGATCATATTCGGTCGAATGAACAGTCAAGACAAGTGGAATACCGAATTTTTCCTTTAAGGCTGTTGCTGCTTTCATGGTCAGCCAGTCATGACAGTGGATTAAATCATAGGTGCCCTTCACTCGCTTTACTAACAGATCATTATAACGATACACAGCATCGAAGAATTTCCCGCCAAGCTCCTTATCGTCTGGTCGGTCATAGGGTAATACCTCTGCTTCGCCAACTTCGATGATATTGATATTCTTCTTATCGCTCTTTACCTTCTGTTTGAGCTTCGGCATGTAGAAGTCTATATGAACATTCTTATCGGCAAGACCATGGGTCAACCCATAGCAGTGGGTTCCTAAACCTCCCACTTTAAACGGCGGGTATTCCCAGCCGATCATTGCAATTTTCATTCCTCTTGTCCTCACCAATAGTGCGCTTTGTGTTTATCGATAATTTCTACTCCCAAGTATCTGAACACGCTCATTTGAGCATGAGATAAATGAAGTGTTTTTATTTGAGACGTGATTTTTAACGGTTAAACCTACCTCGTTATTATAAGCTTTTCGTTTTTATTTGGGTTCTTTCCTTTTCTTAAACATCGTTAAGAATCTTCCTCCGAAGTCAAAAATGACTTTTATATTTTTTGTCTGTCAATGATATGCTTTAGCAGGATATAATAGTATCTATAAAATTTCACAAAAAGACCGAAAAAACGCAAGGAACCATACCAAGCAATGGCTCGGCTGCCTGTGATTTCAACGGTTTTGTTGTCGCTGTCACCCAACACAAGCTAAGAACATGTATTGGGTGTGGTGACACACCGTTCGCCACAGAAAGCAGCAGAGGGAGAACGATGCAACGCTTCTCGCGACAATTCTATGATATCGTGGTTATCCTCATTTTCATCTCTTGACAGAACGTCTGCTCGATCTAAGAGGGACCCTAATCGATATCAACTGTTACCTTGAACTTGCTTCTCCAATCATGTACTCATGGAGATCTTCGTATCAAGGATAAAATACATACCACTTTTGATTATTTAACGTTTCGCTACATCGTTTTCATCGATATCTGTTGATTTCGTTACGAACCGACTCAGCTTTTTTCCGTGATTGCTCTGCGAAATCCTGTTGTTGACCTGCGAAAAGAATCTCCCGAGACGAGTTAATAAGCGCCATGTCCTTTTTTAGGTTTGTACCGTTCTGTACTGTTTTTTCAATGTCCCCTCCTTGCTTTCCTATCCCTGGGATGAGAATAGGGATATCCTCTCCAAGGATAGTACGAACGGTTTTCAGTTCCTCTGGATATGTCGCACCGACGACCGCACCACAGTTCTTGTTTGTATTCCATTCATAGATTTTCTGGGCAACGATTTGATAGACCGGTGTCGATGAGACTTTGAGATCCTGAAAATCTCCCGCAGAGGGATTCGAGGTGCGACACAAGATAAAACTACATTTATCCTTATAGTCCAAGAACGGCATAACGCCATCCTTCCCTAGATATGGATTGATGGTTACCGCATCCGCGTGTAATGTCTCAAAAAGGGCGTTTGCATATTTCTGCGCGGTGTTCCCAATGTCATTGCGTTTCCCATCGAGGATGACAAAGATATTATGTGGGATGTACTGGATGGTTTTGTTGAGTGCCTCAAGACCGTTGACTCCACCTACTTCATAAAACGCCATGTTCAGTTTATAGGCACAGACGAGATCCTTCGTTGCATCAATGATTGCTTTGTTAAAATCAAGTTGCGGGTTTTTACTTGCCTCTATCAGGAATTTTGGTAACCTTACAAGATCGGTATCAAGCCCGACACACAGCAGACTATTATTCTGAGATGTAGCAGTGGCTAATTTTTCTCTCCAGTTCATACAGTTCCCAAGTGAAATAGTGATTCTTCTATAAATACTCGTGTTTTCGGTAGCTATTTAACATGGTGGAAAATACAATCCAGCATATGGAAATCATATACGGAGTGTGTTCCTGGGGCCTTGGTCACGCGACTCGATCGCTACCCGTAATCCGAAAACTACTCAGCGAAAACCATACGGTGACCGTGATTTCACATGGACGCAGTTTGGAGGTATTGAAAAAGGAACTAGGCAAAGAAACACATTTTGTTGATATCCCTGATTATCCAATGCTGCTTTCTGAAAATACGAGACAGTTTCTCGCAAAAAGCATGATGTACTGGCCTGTGTTCATCAAAAGAATTGAGAACGGATTAGCTGAACTGCAGAAAATCCTTGATAAAAAACACTATGATTGCATTATATCTGATGCTCGATATGATATGTACAGTAAGAAGATCCCCTCGTTTTTTATCTCTCATCAAATGCGAATCATGAACCCGCTGCAGATAAAGATGTTTGAGCGGGCCATGGAGCGTTTCAACTTGTTTTTTTTCAAGCGATATGTCGGAGTCATGGTTCCAGATTATAAAGAAAACAACCTTTCTGGTGATTTATCACATAATCTAAAAAGAATCGATGAAAACTCAATCCATTATATCGGTGTTCTTTCGGATTTTTCGAAACGGCAGATCAACAAAGATATCGATTATCTGATTTCTATTTCCGGTCCTGAACCACAACGAAGCATGCTTGAGGAAAAACTCCTGACACAGGCAGAGGAGCTGGAAGGAAACGTGGTCATCACCTTGGGGAAAGCGGAGAAATACTCAATAACAAAAAAGAACCATCTCACAACATACTCGTTTGTAACAAAGGACCTGCGAGAAGAATTACTAAACAAAGCAAAACTGGTGGTGTCACGTTCCGGATATTCAACGCTGATGGATGTCGCAGTGATTGGCACAAAAGCCTTGTTCATCCCAACACCAGGTCAAATCGAACAGGAGTATCTCTCACAATACCATAACCAGCTCGGCACATTTTATTCTGTACCACAGGATACGGTACAGTTGAAATCTGATGTTACCATAGCACAGGAGAAAACCGGTTTTACCAGAGAATGCGATGTGAAGAAAACCATAGAAAATATCCTTACGATTCTCAAGGAGAACGTGTAAATCTTCACCATAATAGCTTTAAATCAGGTGCTTATTACCTGTGAGAAAGGAAAATTTATACATGAAACAATCGGGTTTTCTGAAATCATGGCTGTTCTGGCTATTTTTAATTACTGCGATTGCTATCGTGGTTCGATCTATTCCAGCTTGGACAAACGCAGCATGGGGCGGAGATTTTGGGATTTACTACGGTCTGACGTCACGATTTGTTGAAAACCAGCAGATCTTCAACGAGTATGACGGCTGGGGAGGGATGTACAATTATTTCCCGGTGTTGTATATTTTCTCTGCAGTTGGACATTGGATAACAGGGGTTGATCTCCTCTGGTTGATGCCGAAGATCGCTCCGGTTTTTGGTGGACTGTGCATCTTTATCTTCTATTTTATTGTCTATGATCTGACGAAACGACGAGACCTTGCACTCTTATCATCACTGTTTCTTGCGGTTATCCCGTTTCACGTGTATCAAACCAGTCATGCTGCACCCCTGACCATGGGACATTTCTTCATGGTTCTTACGATGTTCCTCTTTCTTAAAACCATGAATGAGAAAAAATATCTCATACCCTTGCTTATTTCTACCGTGTTTCTTATCATGTCGCATCATCTTACCACGTATTTCTTCCTTATGACTATCTTTTTCATCGTCGTCATAAAAAGCATTCACGTCGACCTTCGACGTATGTATCAGGACGTTACCTATGTCACGATTGCATCTGCGCTTGCTTTCGGCTACTGGACATTCATTGCCACACCGGTCTTTAGTACCTTTATGAACACCGGCCTTTCCATGTCCTCGTATCTTGTTATTCTTCTTTTTTATGTAAGTTTATTTAGTCTTCTTCTCGGCATTGCCGCTCTGAAGAAAAACACGCCATCCTGGGTGCATACGTTGAAAAAAACATGTACATTTAACCAGGGTACTTCGCGAAAACGGGCAGTACTGTATTTCACTGCAGGATTTTTGTTTATTTTCTTAGCGGAAATCGCTTTTTTATTTGTGAACTTACCTGTCAGTGGCATGCGGATGCAGCCGCTCACCATTATCTATTCAATCCCAATGCTCTTGTTTATCGGATTTGGATGTTTGGGTGTTGAGTATCTTAAAAAAGTGGAGAACCGCTGGTTTTTCCAAGCGTGGTTATCCGCCGTCCTTTGTTCTTTTATTTATTCGCTTGTAACCGTAAATACAACGCTTTTCCCGGACCGACATGTCGAATATCTGACAGTTCCAGCCTGTCTTTTTGCCGCCGTTGGTGTGTTTTATTTCTTTAGAGGTCGGGATTATAAGGTACCCTTGTTCTTTAAAAAGCAGCTCTCATACCCTTCAATCCAGGTGCTGTTCGTTTTGGTCGTTTGTGGTTTGGTTTTTTCAAATGCAGTCGCTGTTTACCCTGTATACACATCCTTGGAGTGGATGGATGAAAGTATCCCTGATGAGACCGCGAATGCCATTAATTGGATAAAAAATACCCTTGATACGACCTCTATTTTGGTTGCCACCGACTTACGTTTGTCAAAGATGATATGGGCGGAAGGGATCAATGCGACCTTTGAACAAACCAATCGCACCTGGACAGGCGATACCTGGGTGGACTGTGTTGCGGATTTTTATGATGAGGAGAATCAACGCGTTGTGACGCATGTACTCATCGATGATGTGATGCGAGAAGTATCAGTGAACATCCGCGTGCTTCAAAGTGTGTATATGACCAATGAGTCGTATCTGAAGTTTGCCCAAACACCATTTGAGCTTCTCTATCGGAACGCTACCGTTAATCAAAATAACGAAGAGGTTCATTGGGCTGAGGTCTATAAGATCAATTGGACGTTTATTGAACAGCATCTGATTGTAAAACAAATACAGGATTATCCCTTTTCTGAGAGCCCAAGGACTTTTTCGTAGACCTGTTCGTACTGGGACCCTACGTGTTGCATTGAATGGTGTTCACTAAGCGTAAGGCTTTTGTTTTTCATTGTGTTTCGTAACGTCTTATCAGAGAGGATAGTGATGATGTGAATGGCAAGTTGACTGCTGTTTTTTGGCTCGAAGACCAGCCCATTTCCTGCGCTAGCAAGTTCTGGGACGGCACCGTTATTGACGACGACTGGTGGTACTCCCGAGGCGATCGCTTCAAGCGTGACGATACTTTGGAGTTCTGATTCTGCAGGCATGACAAACACATCAGCAAGCGTGTAGACGTTTGGGTAATCAGCCCAGTCAAGAAAATCGATAAACGTCGTGTGCGCTTGTACTCCTAACTCATGTGTCAATTTCATCATCTCTGGTTTCAGCCCACCAGACCCACAGAAAAGAAAATGCGCATCTACTTCCGTAAGAACCGCGGGAATCGCTTTTATAAGCACATCAACATTTTTTTCTTGGTTGATCCTGCCAGTGTACAGGACCAATGGTTTTTTAGGGAGGTTGAATCGCTCTCGAAGATACTCACCGTTGTTTGTTGGGTTGAACAGTATGGTGTTCACCCCATTTGAAATAGGTGTCACCGGTGTCGTCATTCCTTTTTCCTTGTACATGGTTGCTCCAGTCTGTGTTGGAACCGTCGCCCAGTCAACACGGTTGTAGAAGTAGACAAGATAGGACCAGGTGTACGTCACCATGGTTGGATAGAAAACTGAAGTAAAGAACGGAGCAAGGACGTTTTCTGGGAGGATATGGATAGAGCCGACTAAGGGGATGTGTTTCTTTTTCGCCCAGATCATCGCACAAATACTGATGGGATAGGGAGAGCAGACGTTGATCACATCCGGTTTGAAACGATCTATGATTTTTTTTACATAATACAAAGGGAATGGGGCGAAATGGTACTTATTGTTCATGTAAAACGGTAGAAGAAACGCCCTCGGTCGGTAAATCGTTGACCCGTTGTCCTCCTCTAGCGTATTTTGAAAAGAGAAGCTAGGGGCAATCACACGGACGTCATGTCCTTTGTTAATGAGTTCGTGGACGATGCGGTGTTGTGCAATCGCCCCGCCATCAATAATTGGATAGTATGATTCTGTAGTGAACAGTATTCTCATAACATCTCCATCTCGTCTTGTTGTATAACAAGGGATGAATACATAAGGGTTACCAAAACAGCATTGGTCCGGTTATTTGAGAATATAGGGGCTTAAGGATGAATACAGTGAGCGCGGGGATGCGAACACGTCGGTGGCGAAATATTGGTACCACCCACATCTGCGGTCACATTTGCTCATCGCAACCCGTGCTTCGCGTGCCTGAGGCGTGCGAAGGAACTCCATGAAAGATCCTTCTGTGAAATTATAGAGATGTTCTCCAACGGTCCGACAGGGATAGAACAGACCACCGTCCGAGTCGATAATGACGGATGATGCAGAGCACCCATGAGGTTTGTTTATATTGTCCAAAAATCCTTTTGGTGTAGTGATGGTGTGTGGATATTGTGTTTTCAACCGGAGCAGTTCGTCTCTAAAGTTCTGCGGGTCGGGATAGAAGTCATCTGTGCCATCCAAATGACACGCTGGCATTACGACGGTGCGGGCGTTTACCTCATAGATGCGTTTGACTTTTTCTTCAAGCGCGGGAAGAGTTTCTTTTGTGACAACGATTTGAATGCATATCTCAGGTCCATAGATTTGAAACTCCTCTAGCCGATCAAAGAATGCGAGGTTGTCATGGCCTTCGTCAATGCTTATATGCAGATAATCAATATGTTTCCCATACTCTTCCATGGGTCGTTTCTCTAGAAGATGACCGTTGGTGGTAAAAAAGAGGTAGAATGGTTTTTGGTGAGCATACTGCAGGATTTCACCAAGGTCCTTTCGCATGAGGGGGTCTCCTCCTTCAAGACTCAGGACGATAATGCTTGAGTTTGCGATATTATCAATGACCTTGAATACCCCCTCCTTTGTGAGATCCAGGGTCTTCTCTTTCCAGACATTACAGAAGCTACATCGCAGGCTGCAGATATGGGTGACTTTGAACGAGGCATAAAACGGGTAGATACATTCATGTGAAAGGTAATTTGTCGCAGCGTATCGCATGGTTTGTAGGTATTTGCTCAGCGGGAGTTTTTTCATAACCTCACGGTAAGAGAGAGGTAAGAAACTGTAGGAAATAAGGTTTTTTGTTCTTTGATGAAGGAAACCACAAGAGACTTATAGCGTCGTTGAAATAACCGGTGTCATTGACAAACGAACACAAAAAGTTAACAAAAACAAAAATTTCAATTTTGATAAGCATTACGTTAAGTCTTTCTATCATTCTATTAATCATGTATTTTACGATTGACGCGCAAACCATTCAATATCTGTCGCAGGTGTCGTTGCGTCCAGAGTTTTTTATGTTCTTTGGCGCTGCGGTGTCACTGAATGTATTGTATTGGTTTATCTGGGGGATGCGGATAAAGGTTCTAAGCAGGGTTGTTGATCCGAACATCCACATCAGTCTATGGCAGGCGACAAAAATCGTAATTACAAATCAGTTTCTTGCCGGTATCACCCCTTCGCTTGCAGGGGGAGAACCCGTACGGATTTATTTATTGAATAAAGATGGTTTAAGTACCGGGGGAGCAACTGCCACCGTACTTGGTGAACGGTTGATAGATGCGATTTTTATTTTGGTGTTGGTTCCGTTTGGTTTTTTAATTTTTAAGAATCGGATTGATATCGAACTAATCAGCTATGGGTTGACCATAGGCATCATTCTTTTTTTAACAGGCATTCTCGTATTTGTCCTTGCATTGAAATATCCTCAGAAAACAAAACATTTTTTGATGTGGATTGGTTCGCGTATAGGCAGGCTACCAAAGAAGAAAGACCGAGGCGCCAAAGTGATAGAGAGAATTGGCCAAGAAATTGACAACTTCCATAACAGCATGATGCTTTTTTTAACAGCAGGAAAGAAATCATTTCTGAGTGCCGCGGGCCTGACAGTACTGTTATGGTGTACCGGTTTTATGATTCCTTCGATGATTCTGCTTGGACTTGGTCTTCCTCCGTTCTTTGTTGAATCGTATGCTGCACAAGCATTGTTGCTTATTATTGTGATGCTGCCGACGACACCGGGCAGCTCTGGAGTGACCGAACTAGGAATGGCAGGATTATATTCCGTAATCATTGGAGTCTCACATCAGTATATGCTTGGTGTGTTTGTCTTATTATTCAGGTTCATCACATATCATATGAACGTGATTTGTGGAGCGTTTTTCCAATATCGGATTTTTAGGTCGATCACCTCGTTTTCATTAGAAACCATCAGGAAAAAAGAAGGGTAACTCTCCAAGAAAGCATGGCGTCAGGTTTAAAAATGGGGAGGATATACGGTTGTCCCTATGAAAAAAGCTGAACGATGCATTTCATGCGGAAAAGGCTTGCTTGAACAAGGGTCTACAACGTTCCAATGCCCAACCTGCGATACCATGATAGGACGATGCACAAACTGCCGAGAACAAAGTGTTGTGTATATCTGCCCGAAATGCGGATTCAGAGGACCATAGGAGGTTAGATCAATGGGGGAAGTCATAGCATTGATTCGTCTCATGCCTGATGGAGTGATTACCGACAAGGACATGGATGCGATTTCTGCTGAGGTGAAAAAAGCAGTTCAGAAACCAGCCAGACTCGGCCGTGTCGAGGTCAAACAGATAGCGTTTGGTCTACGAGGTCTTGATGTAACAGTTGCAGTCCCTGATGTTGAGGGCGGGCTTGATCCAATCGTTGAAAAGTTTGGGAAGATTAAGAAAGTCGATAATGTAGAGGTCGTTGACGTCGGCAGAATCTAAGTTGCCTTCCCAACTGTTGCATTCAAATACTCATTATAGGTGTCCATGTATTGTCGTCCGATCTCTGTCGGGTAGTACACCGGATACGCGGAGTTGGTAGTATCTCCCTCGATGAGCTCTGCTTCGTATAGCTTGTTGATATGCCATTTTACCACATGATGGTTGATGGAAAGCGCATGGGAAATCTCAAGGAGATGCTTACCAGGGTGATTCGATAGAAAGGTCATGATGTCACGAGCGTTTTTATTTCGCAGGATGGATTCTGCGACTGCACGTTGTTTTGCTTCTACTCCACCTTCGACGAGGTAGTACACTTTTTTACCTCCGATAGCCCTGCTTCTGATAAGGTTCGTTTGTTCTAGTTTCCGAAGATGCCAGGCAGCGTTGCTTGGCTTAAGGTCAAGCTCCCGGGCGATCTCCCGCAGGTGACTTCCTGGATACTCGTCGATGTACTCATAGAGGCTTTTTCGGATCTCAGTGTCAAGCACGTTCTCAGGAGTTACATACTTGACGCCACCCATGAGAAAGAAAAACGCAAGCAGAAGAGCGATGACTGTGATAACCACTGCTAGTGTGGTCATATCGATTTCTGCTTGTAGGTCAAATGCGGCAGTACTGGTACTGACCGCAAATGAAAAAAATAAAACGAGCGTTATGAGTGCAATCTTTAGGAAACGCATGGTACTTCCCATCCTCTTTCTCAGCATCCCTGCAAGGTGAAGAAATCGCATTGATATTTAAATACCTTGCTTCAAAATAATTTGAAATGGAATGCATTCAAAAAACATTGAAAAATAAACAATACTATTTATGTGTAAAAATAGCCAAGGTATGGTTGTTACATTTTTCCAACCGGACAAATCCAACACGTTCAAACTGAACGATCTCCCCTGCAGGCAAGCTAGCGACGGCCATTTCAGCATACCCTTGCATCTCACGAAGGCTGTTTGGGTCGAAGGTCTCACCTTTGAAGAGAAGTCCTGGAACAAGGATTTTTAGTTGGATAGCCTCATCGGTCGTCCATTGAATCTTCGCAGACTCTGCTATGAGCTCCTCACCTGCATAGCTGCCCTGCATAGGGTCACTAACGTTCGTTATTTTTACGTTGAATAACCCCTTCAACCGAAAGACGTCCCCTGCTTTCATTTTTTGCGCATCCTGCAGCGGGATGTAAAATGTCGAACCGGTATGAATAGTACGATCACCCATCATCGCATCAGGGTGCAAGGAAAGTTTTACAGTTTTTTTTGGCGCATCACTAACAACAAGTTGCACCGGGTCGGGGACAAAATAATACCGTTTGACCCGTGGGTCCAGAAACTTCCGATTCACAGATTCGATAAGGCTGAAATCAACAACTGATTCGACCTTTGAAAAGCCCTGCTGCAGCACAAATTGCTTGATGGATTCAGGCACAAGCCCACGTCGCTTCAACCCACGCAAGGTTGGTAACCGAACATCATCAAATCCGGACACCAATCCCTGATCGATGAGCGGTTTAATCTTACGTTTTGAGACGGGCATCCCTTCAATTGAAAGACGGGAGAACTCCATGAGATGGGGTGCCCGTAAATGCAAAAGGCTTAGGATACGGAAATACACCGGGTCTCTTAACTCATATTCCTTGGTCCGGAATGGATGGGTAACGCCGCTGATGCTATCTTCAACAGCACCTGCGAAATCGTACGTCGGCCATACATGATAGGCATCGCCAGTCAACGGATGCGCCGTGGTGATGACCCGAAATAAGGTTGGGTCCCGCATCGCGGTGTTATCACTGCCCATCTCACCACGTAAACGGACAATACAGGTTATTTCAGGAGAAGCAAGCATCTCCTTCCAGAGGTCCAAGCCAACAGCACCAGTGTTTTCCCCTCGGCAAGCGCAGCTTTTTGCATGAAACCTACCTTCTTTGATAGCCTCAGGGGTACATGTACAGAGATATGCATCTTTTTGTCTGATTAGCTGCTCAGCAAACCTATAATGAGTCGGCAGATGATCGGACGTGTGATATTCAAGGTCCCATTCGACTCCAAGCCAGCGTAAATCCTGCTTCTGTGCATCGTAGAACTCAGGAAGTGCGTTCTCCGGGTTCGTATCATCAAATCGTAAGATAAACTTCCCTTCATACAACCGGGCGTATTCATAGTCGATGATAGCGGCCTTGGCGTGACCAATGTGCAGATAGCCGTTTGGTTCTGGAGGAAAACGAGTGATTACTTTTCCTGTTTCAGCAAAGGGCAACAGAGGAAGGGAAAAATCCTTATCCTTCTTTTCTTTCTGCAGCAGTTCAGGAGCAAGCGTTGCAAGCTCTGCCCGCTGGTCAGCAGGGGATATACGGTTTATCTGTGCGACGACCTCTGAGACAATCGGAAGAATCTCTGCTGGGGTCACCCCGTCTTTCTTCAATGCAGCGATAACTTTACCGGTGACTGCTTTCTCGTTCGCCTTTCCATTGAACATGACTGCGTTTTGCAACGCGAACTTCCGGGCTACCGCCTGTATATCCTGACCAGACATGGTTACTTTTCTCGTTGGATCGTATACTCGATGAGTTGAATGAGAAGTTCTTTCGCCTCAGATTGTGCCAGTACCGATATCGCTTGTTTTGCCTGGTTTACAAAGGAGAGGGCACGGTGCTGTGCGTAGTCCACAGACCCGAGGTCTCGAAAGATATCATAAATCATCGCGATATCGTCATCTGATGCATCGCGGTTCCCAAAGGTGTCATCGAGTTGTTTCTTTTGTGTACCGGTTGCATGGGTAAGGCTGTGTACTGCGATGAGGGTTTTTTTTCCATTTCTGATATCGTTACCGATGTCCTTTCCTAGCGTTGCTTTAGTACTGCTTATATCAAGGTAATCATCCCAGATCTGAAACGCAAGTCCTAGTGACATCCCATATGTCTGCAGTGCGACAATCTCGTCAGGTGTTCCGCCGCCAACTATTGCACCACCTTTGCCAGATAGTTCAAATAACACACCGGTTTTCTTGCTAATCATCTCGAGATATTCTTGTTCAGTGACGGTTTTCCGTGCTTCAAACTCCATGTCGAGTTGCTGACCTTCGCAAATAGCGATGATGCAGTTGATAAAATCCTTTTGCAACTGTCGAAAGGTGGGGAAATCGATAGTAATTGCAAGGACTGCCTCAAAGGATTTTGCAAATAATAAATCACCTGCTAGAATGGCAGCTGGTTCCCCGAATTTGACATGGACAGCAGGAAGGTTGCGTCGTAGCATGGAATGATCCATGATATCATCATGAACTAATGTGAAATTGTGTATTAATTCAAGGCCGGCTGCCAATGGAAGAGCTTTCTGTGGGTCTCCAGAGACACTTTCACAAGAAAGCATCGTAAGAAATGGTCTGAACCGTTTGCCACCCGCAAGGGGCAGATATTGTGTCGCCTCATACAGAATCGTCGGTTGTTGTATCTGGAGGTACTGCTGCCAGTATGTGTTAAACATCGTTGCTTTTTTTTCTAGCTCAGTCTGTATGTCCATATTTCACTTCCACTGTTGACAGCTTTTCAACCGTATCAACACCGACAAGGAACATGGCGATCTGCAGCTCCCTCATGATGACATCAAGCTCTAGTTCTAAGGATTTTTTATCTTTTAATGCCGGTTTTAACAGCGCATGTGCCATTCCGGCTGCGCTTGCCCCAAGAACCAAGGATTTTGCGATATCAAGTCCATGACGGATTCCACCGGTCGCGATGATGGGCAAATCCCAGTTGGTTGCTTTTCCGACCTCAAGGATACAGGTTGGTGTGGGGATCCCCCAATCCCAAAACGTCTGACCAGCACGCATGTTATGGGCGTCACCTTTGATTTTTGCGCGGTAGTACTCCACTGCAGAAAAGGAAGTCCCCCCAGCACCTCCGACGTCAATGCCACAAACCTTTGTCTTTTTCAGCTGATGTGCAATCTTTCCAGAGATACCGGCACCACTCTCTTTTACAATAATCGGACGTCCAAACTCGCGTGAGAGCATATCAATAGTTTCAAGGCATCCTTTCGCCTGGGCTTCCCCTTCCGGTTGTATTGCCTCTTGTAAAAAATTCAAACAAACCGCAAGTACATCTGCATCAATCATCTTGACCATTTTATCTGCATTCTCAAGGATTTGTTTTTTGTCCCACAGCACCATCTGAGAGGCGCCGATGTTCGCTATCTTTAAGGGGACATCATAGTTTTTAATGATGCTGTAGGTCTCGATAAGTTTTTGATTTTCCAGGGCAGCACGTTGCGAGCCAACTCCCATACCGATTTGGAATTGGGATGCGACAGAAGCAAGACGTCCGTTTATTTTCTTCCCCTCTGAATATCCTCCAGTCATTCCTGAGATAATCAGCGGTGCACGGAGTTTCTTTCCAAACAAGTGTGACGAAAGATTAATGTCTTTTTCATTAATTTCCGGGAGTGCATTATGGATGAGATGAACGTCATCCCAGTAATTATGATGACCGGATACGTTTTCCTTAAGTGAGATTTGTACGTGTTCGCGTTTCCTTTCCTCTGTTTGGTTCATATATTATCTCCGTATACGATAGTTGACCGTACCTTTTTCCCTTTTAATGTATCGTATAGACGGTTATGTATATTACCATTCAATAAAATAGTATCTACACCTTCTCTTGCAATCTGTTCTATGGTGTGAAGTTTTCCTTTCATACCTTCTGTTACATCCGCATGTGCATTAACCCGTGTTGTGAGTTTTTCTAAATCCCTTCTTGTTGCCTCCTCGATGAAGGTCGCGTTTTTTTCCGTCTTTGGGTTTGCTGAGTACACCCCATCCTCATCAAGGACGAATATGACCTTCTCTGGTTTGAACTCTGTCGCAAGTACCTGAAGTAGCAAATCTCCAGAGCATATCGAAAAACCAAGTCGTGTGTCAAGGGCGACGTCACCAAAACTGACAGGAGTGAATCCTAAATCGAGGTAGTGTTCGAATATCGTGTAATTCATGCGTGAGAGTTTATGATTTGACAGGGAGAGAATTGCATGGGGTGGAATGGAGACAGCAGGGATATCATGGCTATGCAGTGAGGCAAGAACAAGACTGTTGAGATGCTGAACCATCGCCTGTGTACGGGCAAATCCTTTTATTTGTTTTTTTTGTGTAAATCCGTTATTTAACCGATATTGCTTTGCGATGATGTGACCAAAGGACCCTGCACCATGTATCAAAATGATTTGTTTGTTTGCCTTTTTTATCTCAGCAGCAAGCCGGTCCACTACCTCTTGTTTGAAACAGCATTCTTCCGCTTTATTGGTAATAACGCTCCCACCAAGTTTGATGATAAACATACTGTACCAGCATGAGACTAGCCATAAAAAAGCATTGTGATAGAGTGTTAGGAATGGATTACAGATACTCTGAGTTATTCTTTTCGAAGTGAAAACAGTGGTTTATCCTTGTTTTGTTCCTGGATGAGCCAGAGAGAAATCGGCATGGCAGATGCGGACGGGCGCATAGTGCTTTGAGACCATTCGATAATGTCTTGTTCTGGTTTGTTTGTACGGCAGTCCTCGCAAATAAAAAATTTGTCATTGAAGACCAGCCCACATTGATGATCCTTGAGATGGAACTTCTGCCTACACATCTCACATGTTTTTTCTGAAATAGATACTCCTCCTAAACCACGTCCAAATATACGGATTGTGATCACATATCTTTATAAGATTTATATATAAAACTTTTTTGGATGGAAAAAAAAGAGAGGGATGGGATGCAATCGGAACAGGAAAGTGGCAGAAATGCCAGCACCCCTAGGCTGGCATGTCCCCCGTATCCAAGGTCAATTATTTATGGAAAGGTCGTTCATGCTTATATATCTCTAGCAGAGGTGGGTGAAACTATTCGGGGTCTGTCTAATGAAGCCGCTTTCTCATTAGACGGAGAATACGCCTATCACCTCCTTTTCTTGAAAAATGAGAAATATATTTTGTTCATATCATCCAACACCTTAGTGAGAGATAG